>Ga0209389_1001183_pt1 | contig 17858 bp, 9 predicted proteins | sample CowpearedBW_FD_187526 | JGI IMG/M metagenome (GOLD analysis project Ga0209389, IMG submission 187526) | Root nodule microbial communities of legume samples collected from California, USA - Cow pea red BW (SPAdes) (version 2) | ecosystem: Host-associated > Plants > Roots > Nodule | place: USA...
TTTTATATTAAAGTTTTTGGATAAACTAAAACAACCTAATAGATGTGTACATCAAATAGAGGTCCTTACATATTTAAAGTGCAACTAAAAAAAGTTTCAACTTAAGAATTTTTGCTTGTAAGGTACTTGTTTAAGTTGGTAACCATTGACAGTTACTAGATTCATTCTCGTTCGTCCAATGCTAGATTCAAATTCATTTAGAAGCTATTTGAGAGTTTTCTTATCAGCAAATAAATGTGTGTAACATTTTTGTTTCCTGACTCTATTAGTCAAAATTAAACAACAAAGTATTGTGTCCAATATACCATTGCACCTTTGAAGATTTTTCCAGTGAAATTTTCTGCATAAAATGAATGAGATCTCTAGACTTAATAGACTCAGTAGGTTATAACTTATAACACATGTTTCCTCCACATCATATTTTGATTAAAGGATTTTACATTATTAATTTGATACACTCAATGGAACATAAATTCTAATCATTATTAGAAAAATGGACATGTGAAACTTTATATTTCATTCATGTCCAAATATTCTGTTAATCATTATATAATTGTTATGATACAATTGCGGGAAATATCATAACTTGAATGATTCAAATAATAGTATTACCATGTATTTTCATTATTCAAATAATTCAATGTAGAATTTTATGATTCCTTTTACTTTAGTTTTAATAAAACAGTTTTAACATTTTATAAATACAATATAAAAACAATTAGAGATGTAGTGAGAGGCTCATGTGTTAAGTGGTACTTCTTCCCACAAATTAATGTTGGACTGAGTAGCGAATAAATTGGGCCTGCCCATTTTTCTATTCTATTCGATGGGCCTCCATACAAAAGTATACAGTTTATGAATGCCCAGCTAAACGACATGGTATTTCACATTCAATAAACTAAACGACGTCGTATGTGAGTTCTTAAATACCGAAAAAGCTGAAACGGTAGAGCGTTTAAGAGACGGGTGTGGCTATAAATAAGGCTGAGTACAACAATTTAGAATCTCAAAACCCTAGCAATGGTTACGCCTCTCACTGACGACGCGTTAGAGATCAATTTGTACGTTTTTTTATCTCTTCGTTTCCGATTATAAACCTAATTCTTTGTTCGTTTTGTTTGTTGAATTGAAACTGTGAGGGGAGAAGGTGCTATGATGATGAGATCAATAATCTCGTTAATCTGATGAATAAATCATTCATGAGGATAGCTTTTCTCATCCATTCAATATTCTTTCTGAGCACACTCTCTCCTCGCCTTGTTATAAGAACTATTTGATTCACTCCTCTTTAAAATTATTTTCGTAATAGTAACATTCACCACTTTTGGTTCGAAACTGACGGTAGGTTTTGAGATCTGTTATGACGACATTTTTGTGGAAAATGATTTGAGTCTCAGTTTATACTTTTTTACTTTTATAATTCTAGAATAAATGATTAAATAGCATGTAAGGTAAAATGTTATGTTTTTTTTTTTCTATTAAAGGGGTTTGATGGAACTTGTAATTACTTGTATTTTATCATCAATTGAATCATACTAAACATATTTGAATGAAGTGTCTAAGTAGTTTTTAAAGTTATTACAACGTATTTTTGGAATATAAAATTAATTTTAAATTAAGATTTTACAATATATTTCTTTTTACTTTTTTTATGTTCTTTCTAATTTTTTTTTATATTTTTTCATTTATTTTTTTGCTAGATATGATAAAATTAGCGAGATAACGTTATGAAAAACTGTTTATTACAACATGTAAGGATGATTGTTTATTTTAGTTAAAATAATTATTTTTTATTTTTATAAACTTTCAAGCTTTGTTCATTGTAGATGTGCTGGAAGGTAAAAAAAATCAGTGGATATTCAGATTAATTCTTTAATATTTCAACTTTTTGTTCAAAAATAATGTAATGTACAAAATCGGATTCAAAATGAAATTCTAAAATTGGGATGTATTTTATAATAATTTAGAAACCATCTAACAATGAAAGAAGTTAAAAAGAGTTAATAAAATATATTGAGTTATGTTTTATACTTAAATTGTTGTTGTAACTGTTTCAGAACTAATGACCGATAAGTTTTTCTTCGTCTGAGTAGGCATTCTAATGAAATTTAGGCATTTAAAATGATAAGTTTTTAACCAATGTTGAACATAATGTGTAAACCCTTCACGGAAAATAAATTATTCCAAGAGTGAAGACATACTTTTTTCAGAGGCCATCTTCAAAACATTTTAAAAAGTGTTTGTAAACTTATCATCAGATAACTTAAAGCTTTTCTCAATTTTTCCTTGTAGAGCTAACATTATTTTCAAATATTACATATACTAATGTCCAAAACAAGTTTCTTGGCACTCTCCACTGCAATGGAAGATTATGACTTGAAAATTTTGTTGTATGTTTTATGACTTTTATCAACTCACTACTTTCATGCTTTTTAGTTTGGATGACTAAATAATTTCTTGTGCAAAAGCTCCAAAGGGTTAGAAGTGTAAACAACATATTTCATAATAAAAAATACCTTTTTTTTCTCTTTGACATGCTTAACTTATTTTATCCATTTCGAACTTGAGTTTTGGTTAATCAATCGGTAGTGTACCATATAATCAAAGTTATCTAAATGATGAATGTTATTAACATTACTATTTTCTATTATCACCATAAGTGACATTCTTCGTTCCTAAGTGATTTAGGTGATTAAGAAAGCTGAAGGAAGATTTTCACTTGACATTAAGATAATCAAGGTTATCTAGACTTGAAAGTTCACTTCCTAAGTGCTCTAAAAGAAAGAAAGGATTTAATTAAGAATTACTAAACCAAGAACACAAAAGAGAACACAATTGTCGAATGGAAATGGGCATAATATAAACCGAAGTGAAGAAAAGATGAAGTAAAAGATGGAAGATTAGAAAGGGGTAGGGGATGAAGATGATGACTATAATTAGGGATAAAAAAAAAATCTGTACTCGCCTGTATCCGCGGATAAAATCTGTGATGGGTAGGAAATGGATATTCAAAATGTATACCTGCAGGTAATGGGTACGAGTATTTTTAATACCCATATGTTAAGATGGATACAAGTATTATAGTATTCGTACCTATGGATATCGTACCTTATTTAAATTTAAAAAAAAAATATGATTAAAATATTAACATATTAACTTCAAATTAGTTATTTTTTTATCAATTAGTTTTTAAAAAAATTATTTCTTTGTAAATTGTTATTCAACCTTATTTAAATGGGTTATTTGACTTTGTATTAAAATTTATGAATGTTTTGTATTAAAATATGGGTACCCGTGGATATTAAAAAATTATGTGAGTACCCGCATAACGGATACCTGACGAATATGGGTACGGGTACGGGGCAAATATTTATCCAATGGGTAGAGTATGGGGAAGCTACTACTCGTACCCGTCTCGTTGACATCCCTAACTATAACGTCCTAATCAAATATTACTTATTTAGAATTAAGATAATAGAAATACTCTTGCATTTTTTAATAAAGTATTTTCCTAAAAACGCGGAAAAATTAAAACTATAGTTTATATACGCCAAAAGATCAAATCCATAAATGTGTTCAACGCTTACAATTATTTATATAGTTAACGTAAAATGATTACAAATTAAATAAGAAAATCCATGAAAAAGTCCCCAAGTTGACCCTCTTCGGCTCTAAGTATCCACGGGCTCACCTGCATCAACATCTGCTCATATATAACAAGTTACATGATGATTGCCAAACACGCACAGATAGGGTGAGCTCAAATAAAAAGGAATACAATGCACAATAAAATAATGATTGTAAACCCAATACTCTAACGAAAACCCAACCGTCAACCCAACATTCACATCTTCCTTTGAACGCCTCTTGATTCTACACCCTTTGATGATTACATTGATCGATCTTTGCTGCCACGAGTGTCTATTCGCCCCTCCGACTACAGGCCACCACCTATAGTCCACATGCGAGAATAATCTTGTTGTGGCCATAATCCGCAACACCAAGTGGAGTTCCCTAATACGAACTGCAGTCTGTATTTGTCCCCAAGACTACTAAACTCATCGGATAACACCAAGGAGGGCAATCTTTCGGAACCCATCCGTACGAGTTACGATCTTGCACACTCCACTAGACTTCCAAAACCATCAGGCTACAACCTCGAGTGGCCACGTGTTTCCCCAATACAAGCTACACTCGTAACTGAGCCCAACAAAACATTGCATCAATACCTCCATCCAAAGCTGTGTAGAAACCTCCTCGCAGTCCAATTTTGTACTTGTAACCGCCTGGTGGGCATCCCACGCAGCCAGGCGCCAAGCGCCTTCCGGTGCTCCTACCAAACAACTTCTGCTTAGCAAGACCACCTCGACCGCTAGGTGCCACACAATTACAGTGGCCATTGCCACTAATTTTAGTCTCTATTGCCTGACGGCTCACCCCGCGTCACTAGGCACCTTCCCAACAGCGGTAGTGTTAATGGTTTTGGCAATTTTGGCAGGTTCTAATGAACCTCAATCACTTCCCACACAATTCACAACAAATATAATTATCCAATCATAATCATATGACTGAATCACAAGTCACGCCTTCTCGGTTTCACAATTAAGGTTATGCAATCATTCAATTATCAATGTAATTTCCTCACACATAATCTATTACCAAATACACATACCATAATGAATTATAGCCCATTGAACACAAGTAAAGACTCTAAAACAAACACTGTACCACATCACATTCCACATTTGCATCACCTTTAACCTCTTTGAATCCCAATCATCACATTTTCATACAAATACTTTAATTTATTGACATACATATATTTCCTTCTCACACCCTAGGCCCAATTACCTAGTATTATGTACAAAATTTTCGAATAACGACACCCAAAAACCCAACGCGAAATAAAATCAACCTGTCCGCCTACACCTGATGTGTCACCTGGCGGCAATTCATGTACTGCTAGGCGGTGCATATAAATTCTGGAAAATTCCAGATTTTTCTAGCACCTGCACGAACCCCAATTCCCCACCTATCAATTCAGTCACAAATTTTGGCATGTTTTTAGTGTTAAACCGACTGATTAAGTTCATGCCTTTTCAATTGGACACAATTTTCATAGCATTAGAACATTATTCATAATAAAATCATGCCTTTTCATCCTCAATCCATCATGAACCATATCCCTCAAATTATACCAAGATTCATACCTTTCCTCCTTTAATACAATCCCAAACATATAATCTCCATGCCAATCATACAAATATACACAGAGAATCAATCCATACATCTCAACATCACTGAAAAAATACAAGAAATCAGAAAAATTGTCGCATCACCTGGCGAATAGCACACAACCGTCAGGCGCTTCATAGGGAAACCCAGAAAATTGGGTTCTAGAGACATGAGTCGCCTGGCGGGCCTTTAACAGTGCCAGGCGGTTTCTTAAAAAATTCAGAAACATGAAAAATTCAAGCATAAATCGGCAGAATCCAAGGACCACGTACATACATCACAAAATCATTTATCAAAAATTGAAACACGAGATGCAGCTCCCCAACCTGTAAATCCCGCTAAAATTGATCTATCGACGATCCTCTTTAGTCCAATGTTGATCTCCCCTCTTGAGGCCTTCTCCCAGTAGTCAACACTCTCCTCACTCAACTTTTTAGGGTTTTGGACTCTCTCGATTTCAGCCACGCGAAAATGAAGTGAATTTTCCTCACTTTTCAGCTCTAAAAATTAATTAAATTAATTTAAAAACGAATAAAATTAATTCTGCCATTTTATTGGGTCCTTAAAGCCTAATTAAGCCCAATTAACCTCTTTGTCTATGTCTAGATTCATGGAACCTATCTCCAGCTCTTCATCTCCTAAATTCATTCCCGAGGCATAAAAAAATGTTTAGATTTTTTTCTAGCCAAGGTTTGACCCACAACCTCCCAATTACCAAGTACATGCACAACCATCAAGCCAATTCATGTTTCTTGATAATTCATACTTATCTATGGTTTTATCTCACTACTCTAGTCTCCAACATACACGCAAAACAATAACATAATTAAATTAATAAACAATTAGCATACTTAAGACTCAAACCCAAGTTCTTTCAACACAATCAAGTACTCTCAACCATTTGAGTTAGTACTATTTCATGTCATAATTCCCAACATTAAATGCCATAAAGGTTCCCACTACTCTCATTTATTAAATAATTATTTATTTAATTATTTAAATTCCTCAGCTCTTACAATGACACGCCACTTGAGGGGACACAAGACTCACTAAACTCATGATTAGTGGTGTATACTGCCACTTGAATTCTAGGCTCAAGATAAGACAAGAGAAGATGATACTCTAAGGAGAGCACTCTCACAAATCGTCAAATATAAGGTAATTTTACTCAAAATATTCAACTCTTCTACAAGTCTAAGAAAACCTAAGTGATAGAAGAGGTCTCCCTACAAAAATACAAAGCTAAGGACTAAGAAGCAAAAACACAAAATAATGTTTTAGAAACTAGGTCAACTAAAGGTGGTGTCTTGAAATGGAGAGTGACCTAGCTTGGTGCCCTAACTTCTCCTTATGAGCTTATCGACCTTCTAGAAGAAAAGCTCAACTCCACTTTCAACTCTCCAAATTTGTGCCTAGCATGTGTAGTTCCAAGGTTAAGGTTATCCTCTACTCTAAATAGTGTTATCCTTCTCCAAGTTGGCACTAGCTTGACCTATAAAATAAACACTTACGATCAAGGGTCAACAAGTCAACAAAAGAAAAATAAACACAAAACTAAATCCAATAAGAGAAGGAAGGTGAAGAAACTTCCCTTCTAAACATGTTTATTTTTCCTAAGCATGTGCCTCCATCCTTTGTAGGGGTTAGGTGCTCATCAATGCATCATTGTCCCCATTTTAAGGGTGATCATGGATCAAATTTTTGAAGATCCAATCTAGATCCAGAAAATTAGACCAGATTTTAGATCTAGATCTATTTTTGTTATGAAACCAGTTTGTATTTTCCTAAAATCTACATCCAAATATTTGGATCAAGTTCTAAGTTTATATCCAAATATTTGGACCAATTTTAAATCCAGATCCATTTCTAAATCCATTTTTTTACTAAAAATTATTTTTTTATAACTATAATTTTAAATCTATATTTTTAAAAATATAATAACTATTTCATTTAATACATAAATATAGAAAAAGTTAAACAATATATAGAATATAATATATTAAAAATTAATCATAATATTTATATAAATTCTTAATATTAAAAAAAAACTAAGAAATTCATTGCTTTAACTTATTCATTGTGGATCTTGATATGTAAAACTTGCAGCCTATGATTAGTCAAATATTTGCAAGCTCATATACATAGAAATACTATTCTACTTGATCTAACAACTTAAAATTGTCCACATTCAAGATCAACAACGACTATTTCCAAATCCAATAAACATCAAAACTTAAAATAGACATATCCATATCAAAAGTTCATTCACCATAAATGTAGTAACTAGAATTTTGCAATAAACATCAAAACTTAAAATAAACATCTCCATTCCAAAAGTCCATTCACCACTGGCTAGAATTTCCAATAAACATCAAAACTTAAAATAAACATATCCATACCAAAAGTCCATTCACCGTAAATGTCGTAAGACCTGAGGAAATTAAATAACTAATTAAATAATTATTTAATAAATGCGGGTAATGAAAATCTTTATGACATGGGTTGTGTTGAGAGGACTCGGGTTCGAGTCCTGTGTATGCCAAATTGTGTGTTAACTTAATTCCTTGTTGTTTTAGTAATATATTTTATCTTGGTGTGTGATATTAAATTGCTGAAGATGTAGGAATTATCACGAAACAGGAATTGGTTGAATTTGTTGTGCATTGACTTTGTAATTGGTTGTGAGAAGGGTTAAAAACCCTATCCATCAGAGTATGAAACCAGGAGGTATGTAAAAGCATCAAGTTTATTAGAATTGATGGCTAATAAACCTTAAAATAATTATTTTCGTTTTTTTAATTAATTTAATTAAAATAGAAGTGGAAAAAGGAGAGGGAAGGGAATTAGGTCTAGAAAAGTGCAGAGGAATTTGGAGTGAGAGTGGAGAGGTTCTGGGTGCGTGGAGAAGTCAAAGAGGAGGAGATTTCTTGTGGTTATTAGAAGCAAAGGAAAAAAGGATTGGGAAAGAAGAGTAAGGAACTCAATTGGAGCAAGGATTCTAGGTAAGGGGAGCTGCTTTCGTATGTTTTTAATCGTATATAATATATTGTGCCTTGTATGAAAAAAATTGCATGAAATCCTCTTCTATTTACGTAGGTTTTTGGGTTTTCGCCTAGAAACTGCCTGGCGGTCATAGTGTGCCGCTAGGCGATGCACCATTTTGCCCAGTTTCTGGGTTCTGCTATGAAGAACCTGGCGACTATGAATACCCGCTAGGCGATGAGAGTTTGATTTGTTTGGTTTGGCTATATTTTTCAATGTAAGATATTGGTTTTGGAAAAAGTAATAGTGATTCTGATTACCAGTGTTAATTGTTATATATATTGTAAACATGACATGTGTAATGTGTTCCTCGTGCTATCTATGAATTTGGCCTAATTGCATGATTGGAGTGGGTTGGGACAGATTAAAAAGGTTTGCACCGAAACGGGAAAAACTGGGATTTTTCTCAGAAACTGATAGCAAGAATTTTTCCAATATAGGGTCCTGACTGGGTTGAATGCAAGGGTCGAGGCTCAGGGCCATTATTATGGATTTAGGTGAAGCGAAGAGTGTACTTAAACTTGGTGATTGAAAGGAGTAATGAAGAGAATATGATGATGATTATTCTAATGTGCAAGTGAGAATTGATATTAAATGTTAATTGCAAAGATATGGTAATGGGTAATTAAGAATCAATATGGGGGTTAGTGTGAAATGTAGAAATTCTAGATTCTAATTTTTGTTGATCTTATTATAAGCATGATTGTGAACTTTAAGAGTCAATGTTAGTTGCATGAGTAATGAGGTTAATTGACCTATAGGTAGGAAGGAATGTATTATTAGGCAGAGAGTAAACACCGCATTACAATAAGGTGAATTTTGCATTGTGGGATGTGATGCTATATATAAGTTATGGATGTGAGTTATTCTTGATTGGAATAAAGTTTTGGTATGGTTGCAATTTATGGAACTATGTTGACCTTGAGTAGTTGAGATATATGTGGTGTAGTAATGTAAAAATGGAGTGTGGCATAATGATGGGACATGTATATTGCTAAACTAGAATTAAGCATGAATAGTTAAGTCAGACAAATCTATTTCTGGGGTGCTAAACCAGTAACTAGCACACTACTGGTATAACGCTTGGCGGCACGGTGAAGGCTGCCAAGCAATAGGACTATCAAAGGTGTCCTTGCAACGTGTGGCGCCTGGCGGTGAGGTGTGACCCGTCAGGCGATAGACCTAAGACAATGGGTCTGGAAGCAGCCTGGTGTCTGGCGACGATGTTGTCCCACCAAGCAGTCTGCGTAGGATTGTCGCCTGACAACGCTTAGGCAATGACAGGCGATAGCGCTGCAGCCAGGAACTTTTCTTGTTTTCGTTATCATGCTGTGATGTGAGACTTGGAAAAAGAGATGTTGTGCCATGAGCAAGTAGGTTCATGGATGGTGGTGAACACGTGATGATATGAGCGGGGAACTTCATATCTTGATACTCTCGTGTGGGAATACAAGCGAGAAGGTTCATATGTTTCGTGCTCACACTTGAGAGATGCTGCGAGTAGGGAGGTTCGTAGTTGGTGGATCACGTGTGTTGGACTATAGGTGGGGAGGTCTGTAGAGTTGGACTACGAGCGTGGAGGTTCGTAGAGGCAGGACTACAAGCAGGAAGGTTCGTAGAGGTAGGACCAGGAGCGGGTAGGTTCTGGGAGTATCATATATCCTGAGTCCATGGTCAATTAATTGTGTGAATTGAAGGTTGAAAAGCCTTGGGTTATTAAGGTCTTGGCCAAGAACTAAATAGAATAAAATAATTGGGTGTATCTTGATTTTATTAACTTATATGTTAATTCTTTATGAGCTCACCCTTTTTGTTTGTGTTTAGCGATGATCGTGTGACGTGTCACACAGGAGCAGATGATATTCCAAGTGATGTTGTTGATCCATAGTGACGGAGAAAGGGATAGCATGGGACCTTTTGGCAAGAGATTTTGGTTATGTTTTGTTTTCATGTAGTCAATGTTTTGGCACTTGTAATATAGTTATGAACTGGTTTATTTAATTTTAAGCGCGATGAATAATTTACAAATTTTCTAGCGTTTGGGAATAATAAAAATTATGACGCTTGATTTTCAATCATTATTTATTTATTTTAATTAAGTAATTTCCAGTAGGGATGTTACAAATGTAGTAACTATAATTTCCAATAAACATCAAAACTTAAAATAAAAGTCGTTACAAGGGGAAACATGGAGAGTCATTGGGCATAATGTCACTATCCATCTCCACACCACAAGTCCATTCACCACAAATGTACTTGCAAGTAAAAATTTAATCATTGAAGGTATCATTATAACGTCAAGTTACTTAAATCAACGATTGAATGTGTAAAAGACATTACCTTCCACCACACTTATCCATATCCCACCATAACAATATCAATCATTGTTACATATTTTCTTTCTCCTGTGCCTTTCTCAAACAAGTTAGAAAATAACATTTATTAACATGTCAACATTTATTAATATGCTAAAGAAACAAAAGGCCCCCACAAATTGTAAGAGAAAATACTTAACTAGTTAATGTACTTACTGATTGCAAGCATGAAGATTGGGCTTTAACTCAAAGAAATCATGTTATGGTCAAAATTTTCTTGAGAAATCAACTCTATAAGAAATGAAAAGATTATCATTACTTAATACATATTTAATTGTAATATTATTACATAATTGAAACATCAACATACCTTGGTCAACACATTCAAGCTCTTCAAAATCATAGTCCAACAATGATGGTAAATGTGTGTCTCTTAACCAATCTTGTGTACATATAAGTGCCTCCACTTTTTGATCCGATAAAGAACAACGATATGGATCAAGCACTCCTCCTCTTGTGCTAAATGAAGACTTAGATGCTACCGCAGAAACATGCATAGCTAATAACTCTCGTGCTATGTTTGAAAGGATTGGAAATCTACATGAACTAATTTTCCACCAATCGAGAATGTTCAAATTTTTACTTGTATCAAGCTTTTCCTCTAAATACTTTTGAAGCTCAGATTTGTTCGAAGAGGTTAGTCTTGTTGTTTGCAAAAAAAAAAATTTCCAACCATACGGATCATGTTTATAAGAAGTTATCTTTGCATGTGGTTGTTGTGTGTCACTTCTAGCTCTGTTTCGAATTTTATATTAATCAAACAACAAATTCAAAGAAATATCCAATCTTGACTTTAACACACATCCATCATTTGTCTTTTCAGGATCAAAAAATCCATCAAATACCCAATTCATATAACTCATTTTGTATCTAGGATCTAAGACAACAAAAATCAACAACAACATATTGAACTTATTAAGTTCACCCCAATATTTCCCATATTTTTGTTTTTCATTTTTGCAGCCATTTTATATGTAGAAACTTATATCATTTGACTTAAGGAAATGGTTGATCTCATTCCAAATTCCTACCACCTCCAACATGTACATATTGCTAGTAACATAAGAGTTACTAGAGATGCGCAAAGTAGCTTCATAAAAAAATGCTCAAAAAAGGTAGAATAAACTCAACATATTCCCAATCTTCATAAGAAGGCAATCCAATCCCCTTTCCTAACTCAGTAGCATATTTTGTATCATAAAACTCAAGCTTATCAAATGCCTTTTTATGCTTGAAAGCAACATCTAACATCAAATAGGTTGAATTCCACCTTGTTTCAACATCCAACCAAATATGACCCTTATAGTCAATATTTTTTCTTTCAACACACTCTTTGAATTTCATAAATCTTGAAGGTGATGATCTAATATATTTCACTGTAGCACGGATTCTCAAAACAAAATTATCAATCTCTTTTAGCCCACTACTCACAATTAAGTTCAAAATATGTGCATAACAACGCATATGAATATAATCACCTTTCAAAACTAAGTTATTCCAAGACAATAGTCCTTTCTTCAAGTTTTGAACTCCTGTTCCATTTGATGTAGCATATCTACTGTCAAGGTCAAAATGCGACTCAACCCCATTCATGCAAGCCTGACTCAACAAATTTTTTCGTCCCTCATGAGAAAGTCTCACATTTGTAGAGCCACTAATAACTAGTGGGATAGAAAGTGTATACTCAATTGATTTTGAGATGGAACAATTATCTTCTTCACGCACTAATGATATTTTTAGAACAATATTGCAATAATAACTAACCAAGAACATAACCTAGTAGATATGAGAAATCAACAAATTCATATGTACTAACAAAAAGGAGGCAAAAATTTGCATCAAACTCAGAAATATCAAGGAGCGAAAATAAGTCATATCATTTGTGTCAACACAAATAGATAGTGTAATGTATAAACAACATTTATTAGGCATGATATGGGATAAGATCTATTTTATTATTTTAAATTATTCAAAAAAAGTACATTTGTTCTTATACTGTTCGCTCTGAAAATCATATATAAGATTTTATTATTATTTATTTATACATAAGAGATCTTAAATAATATTATTAATTTTCTTATTTTCTCCTTTGTTGCCAAAGTGAACTTTGAAAAGTTTATTGACTTCTGCTTATGATAATGGCACTATTTCTAATCCAAACTATTAATTTCAATTCTGATTTCTTATCCCAACAAGACTATAATTATTATAGCTCAATTATTGATTATGAGTTAAGAATACGTAATAAAAGCAATGATTTAAAGTTTAAGTGCATTTATTTTATAGTTTATGTGGGAAAAGAAAAAAATTTAAAGAGAGTTGTTATCTCTGTGGAATATATGTGTGTGGGACGTAAACCTATGATTGACTAAAGTTTAATATATTTTTTTTATTATTATTGTAGTGAATCTCCTTGACAAGAGACAATGACCCATTCATAAACATAGAGTTTAAGAGTTTCCTATGTTGAAACATACAATAAAACTCTGCAAGTGAAAAAGAAAATACCTTAACCTTTTAAAAAAAATGAAGTTTTTTAACAGATTTAAGCAAGAGAGATTATGAAATGTATAAACAGAAAGTCATATCATCACCCATGTTAGAGAAGAAAATGATCGTTTGACATACTAAGAACACTAATTTGATAACTTTAGCACTTTTAACTAAGCGTTGTTTATACATTCAGACCAGAACTATAAATTTAATTTTATCAAGTCCCTTGATTTAGTTAAGATTATAACTTATAACAAAGATGAAAGAGTTTTGCAAATTGACAAATTGCTATTTGATATTTAGTGGTGAATTTATTTTATACGATAAAGAAACACTATCTTAAGTTAACAGTGCATCAAATGTCTCCTAATACTGGTAAGGTAAACTAAGTTATAATTTTATAAGGATAGTAAGAATTGGTCTGAGATCAAATTGCGGAGAATAAAATAAAGGAAAAGGGTGATCAAGTGGGGAAAAGGATTCATGGGTGGGGATCTATAAGAGTTTTTCATTCCTTAACAATCATAGGCAAAGTTCTTAAACCGTAGAATCCATACTATTCTTTTGTGTATTTGGAACCTGCATTGGAGAAGAGACTTGTTTGTTTGGGAGAAAATTTTGATATAGAACTTTATGGCAGAAATTATAAAGCTCGAGTGGTGCGTAACAATGACAACTAGTGGATTCTAGTTAAAGAGAGTTGTGTTGTGGTAGGTATATTGTATTTTCAGTTTATGATATGCTTCATGGAGTGGATTGGATTCATAAATAAAATTGCAATATGGGCTGATATATGGCAACTCAAAGTAATGGCTAAGGTTGTGCTTTTTCCATCTACAGATGCATTAAGATTAAGATTGTAACAAAAGACAATTTCAACATGATGAACAAACAACAAAAGACCCGGTAATATGTTGTTTGGCAAACCCAACCTAGCCAAGCGCACACATCAAAATCAAATATAAATTCATACAATGATCAACCCCAATCATCATATAAAAATAAGCACACCGATGATATACAATCATAATATACAATCATAAGCACACTTCCACAAAATAAGACACAAAAAATTAACAAAAGGGAAAAGAAATTTGAAGACTAAGGAATGTGAAAGATGAAGGTAGGTTTACATACCCTAAGATGAAGGGTTACATACCTTAAAACAAGCTTCCAAAAATGCACGTGCCTCGAACTTGATTGACATCGATCTTAATCTGGAGCAAAATCTGAAATCATAATCAATATAAAAAAGGAATGAAAAAGGGACAAAAGGAGAAATAGCAAGGAACAACAAGAATGAGAAAGGAGCAATAAGAACGAGTAACAAATATACTGTGTTACTTGAAGAAAAAAGAGAAAAAAGGATTTAGGATTCTATGGTTCTTCAACGTGTTCCATAGAAAATTTGGGACTTAGGGTTTAGTGAATTAAAATTTTGGAATAGGATAGGGGTTTTCAGGTTTTAGGTGGTAGATAATGTAGTTCAGATTTAGCTCATATTTGTCTGGATCCAGATAAAAAAATTTAGACTATTCGAATGTTAAAATCTATAAAAGTAAAATAGAAAATTTGGTTTAGAAAATGATGAAATATGGATCAAAATTAAAATCCAGATTTTAAAAAATGGGTTTTTTGCAGATCGGATCAGATTAAAACTGGATCGGATAAGGCAAAACATATTTTTTGCCCACCCTTACTCCACTTATATATCTTAAACAACTACTATAAAGATGTTTCAGAGATTATTTGGCTCTCAAGTACACCTACATAACAAATTTAGAGAAAATTTTTTGATATTTCCATGAATTTGGATCTTGAAAATAAGTAACTTCTCCTAAATACTCTGGCATTGGCACAAACATACCACTAAGGATGTCAACTTTTCTTATTTGATAAAGTTTTGAAGTATGACCTTTCTTCAAGCAATAAAACATGTCATGAATGATTTTTTTGAAGGTTGTCCAAAACTTAAGAATGTTTTTAAGACTTTTTCTTTTCTTTCAAAACCAATTTCATAACCTTAAAGAGCTTTATCCAAACTTGTATGGTGAGTCACTAATTTATTGGACTCACACTTATTTTATTAACAAAAAGAAAACGAGCCATTTTGTATTCATGGGTTTGTAATCCATTATGCAATATAAAAATAATGTAACCTTTTGCATCAAGTTTAGAGGGGAAAAATAGAGTGGGAGATAGACAAACAAAAGCTGCCCAGTGAGAAAAGAAAAGAAGCCACTAGAGAGTGAAAAAGAAAAAGAAGAGAGCAACTAGTGTATCTTATGTAAGTTTGTGTAGACAAGTCAACTTGGAGAAAATGTTTTATTTCATATTTAAGATATTGAGATTCCCTATGTTTTTTAGTTAAGTATCCATTGAGATTTTCTTGTGTTGTTATCCATCTTGTTGGTGAAGAGAATATTTTTTCTTCCAAGAGAATTTGTGTACCCATTATTTATTATTAGTGGAAGATTTACTAAATTAGTTTGTTGTTTAGTTAAGTATCCATTGCGGTTTTCTTGTGTTGTGGTCCACCTTGTGGGTATATTTTTTTTCTGTTGGTCTTTGGAAACTCCAAGAGAACGTGTGGTGTACATAATAATAATAATAATAATACTATTACTAACAATAATAATAACAAAAATAACAATAATAATTAAAAAATAATATAATAATAAAAATAATAACAAGAATAACAACAACAACAATAACAACAACAATAATAATAATAATAATAATAATAATAATAAAGAACGTTAACCCACACCTTGATTACTTCATGCCCTATAGTGCTGGAGATTTTGGATATGTGAAAATGTGAAACCAAGGGATAAGCAAGGTTGTTGGTGAAATATGACAATAAACTAATATCAGATTCAAGTTGCATTTGAAGAACGTTAGACATATCCCTGATATTTCCCTCAGCCTTATCTCTATCTATGTACTTGATGAAGATGGTTATCATAATTTCTTTGGTGATGGAAAATGAAAGTGCATTAGGGAAAATGGTGGTAACAAAAGGAGATAAGCAAAATGCTTTTTATTAGACATCAACAAAGTTCTCTACACCCCAAGTGAATATAGTTCAAGATTGTTCCACAAAACTATGGCCTAAACAACTTGGTCACTTTAATGAGAAAGATCTTGCTACACTTTCAAGAGATGACTTGTTTTCTATTAAAGGTACATCACTTGAAACTTGTTCTGATTGTCTTATTGTAAGCAACATAGAGTTTCTTATCGTATTTATCCTCCACATAGAAGATCACATGTCTTGAATTTAATTCACACTGATGTTTGTACTATGGATGCTAAATCAATTAGTGATTACTCTTATTTTGTTGCTTTTAACGATGACCATTCTAGAAAGGTTTGGACTTTTGTTTTGAAATCCAAAGACCAAGTACTTGATGTGTTCAAACATTTACATAAAGACCCCTCAACATAATGGGATTGTAGAGAAAAGGAATCGCACAATTAATGATAGGATTAGATGCATGCTCTCTCATGCAAAATTGCCTAAAGCTTTATGGTGTGAGGCAGTTAGATTTGTAATGGACCTAATTAACCTTTTTCCTTCTATTCCTTTTGATGGTGAGATCCTTGTGAGGGTACAGAAAGGGAAAGATGCATCCTATAATCATTTGAGAGTGTTTGGTTGCAAAACATTTGTGCACATCCATAGAGATGAAGGATCCAAGCTTGATGGAAAGTCTAAACAATGCATCTTCCTTAGTTGTGGTCATGATGATTTTGGTTACAAATTTTGAGATCTAGTTTGTAACATCCATATTTTTCCTGATATTTTTTTAAAACCATAATGTTTAAGAAAACGAGTTGTTAATCCAAGACTATAAAAGTTTGATTAAAAATCTTTTCAAATCTAGCCTCGTCTAATAGTTGAAACACGACATCTAATCGTTAAAACACAACGTCTAATGGTAATGTCGTCTAATGCATACTATACGTTGGTAGGAAAATAAGACCTTTTAATCAAATGAATTAGAGTCTTGAGAAAATTTATTAACACTAAAATCTTTTTAAAGAAAATGTTCAACATCCAGAATGTTTACATCATTATTCTTAAAGCAAGGGAAGCAAAAAAAAAGTGAAAAGCCTCTAAAAAATATGATCATCTAGCTCGTGTTCTAGCCTACAGTCAAGCCCTTCATCAAATATTGGCCTTGGCTCTACTTGGCTACATACAAAGGATTATGGAACTATTGGCCTTGGCTCCATTCACCTTCATACCATGGATTATGGCACTCCAGCCCTGACTCCATGAGCCTCTAAAAACATCATCTCAACATACACGTAATGGGGACATGTTCATGCTCTCATGGTACTCATCGCAAGATGCACTCAAGGGGACATGCTCATGCTCTTAACATACTCATTGGAGCACTCAAAGGGACATGATCATACTCATCATAATACTTAAGGGGACGTTCTCATACTCACAAAAGGATGAAAGCACATAATGATACTCAACCCACAATCAACATGCAATATTCTAGTACGTAACACTTCAAAAGCTTCTCATCACGTTCTCAATTCTTCCTTCAGATCTACTTAGTCGCGATCTTTCTCATAAAGCATAACTTTTCACTCACTCATTTTTGTTTATTTATAATTTTCACTCGCACCCTTAAAACCCTAAATAATCTTAAGAGATTTTATGTAATCCATCTAATAACCACAAAATATCAT
>Ga0209389_1001184_pt1 | contig 17857 bp, 14 predicted proteins | sample CowpearedBW_FD_187526 | JGI IMG/M metagenome (GOLD analysis project Ga0209389, IMG submission 187526) | Root nodule microbial communities of legume samples collected from California, USA - Cow pea red BW (SPAdes) (version 2) | ecosystem: Host-associated > Plants > Roots > Nodule | place: USA...
TATTAGCTTCAGATCGTAGAATAGGAACTCTTTTATAATTTTTTTGTAATGTTTTTGTTTGGTCTTTATCAGACCTTTAGTTGTGTTGGGTGTTTTGGTGTTTCGGCCCATAGTATATAAGCCCTTGTGAGACATATTTGTATTCAGATTTGAGTTTTATGAAATAGTGAGTTTTCTCTCAAGTCTCAAGGTTCTCCTCATAACCACCGATCCTTATCTTTGAATCTCCGATTCAAAGTGGCGGATCTTCCTCACTTATCTTGGAATCTTCTCCAAGCGTAATTTCCTCCCGTTCCACAAAAATCCTTAATCGACGTCCTCCATTTTCCCCCATTCGTTCTAGGGTTCATACCCATTTTTGTTCTAGACGAATTTCACCCCAAATCCAAGACGATCCTTCATCATCTAGTAATCAGAGCTCGATTCATAATCTTTTCGTGTTCCGTTTCGGATTTTCTCGATTTTCTTTCCAAAATCGTTTGTGGTACATTCTTTTGTCTAAGGTTCTTGTTTGCTCTTCGTGGTTTTCTCATCGTCCTTCTACTAGAAGGTAAAGAAAGGGGATTTCACGAGCTGTGTGCTTCACTCATCCCTGCTAAATTTAGTTTGCATCGGAGAGTCCACCCAAACACCCCATTTTCCATCTGAACTAATTAATTTGCAGGTTTCTATTCTAAGGTGGATAGTTTCGTTCGAGTACCTATGGTTAGAAACTACGAAGCAGTTGTTCATTCAGGGCCAATTAATTAGCTCAACAAGAACGTGTCTTTAAATCGCTGCAGTACTTTGCAATAGATTTATTCGGTGCAGTGCAGATCTTTGGTGGAGAAATTGAAATTGGAGGTGTTGGCCGAATCCGTGGCAATTAGAGATCAATTGGGTTAATTGAATTGGTGAAATTTGGTTGCAGCCCATGTGTTTGTGAAAATGATTCAGTGAAGAATTTGAATTGTCTAGAATTGGCAGCAGCCTCCTTTGCCTCTTGCAATTCACAACAACTGGTCTAGTCACTTTGGTGCAGGACATCGGCCTCTCCCTTAAGCGAAAAAAATTTGGTGCACTGGGTTTTTGAGAATTCTGGCAAATGACAGCAACAAATTTTAGTCCAAGCGGTGCCAACACTTTCTAGATTCCTTGGTGTAGTGAATAGAATTTGTTTCGAGCAATTGGAGAAAGTGCAGCTTGTGCTATTTTTTGTTTACAAGTTCATGTGGTGGCAATCTTGGAACCAATGTGGTTTATTCAATCGTAGACCACCCAAGACTTGTACGGGTTCATTCAGTTCTAATTTGGTGCAGCAACTTCATTCGTATACGGTGTAACTAATTTGATGGCTACAACAACGTTTCTTTGTGTGGTCCAATCAATGTAGGACACTAAATCAAGCAGATTTTCAAGTGGTGGAGGTAAGATTTTTGGTGCGTAACCAGGTGTAAAATTGTTTCTAGCAGCGTCTTCAATTCGTGAAGTAGCTTGGACTACATTTAGTTCACAATTTAGATTAGATCCAAGAAGTGTGCAGATCGGGAAGTGGAATTTGATTTGGTGGAGTGGCAATAGCCAAGTAGGTGTCCTCACCACAAGGTCTCTCTAGTATTCTCGATCGCAATTTTGTGGCAGCAATTAGATTGTTCCTTTGGTGTAGTAAAGCGGTGCAAAGTGAATGTGCAACCATCATTCCAGGTCTATTTTGGTCCAATTGTTGAAACAACAAACCCAACCATGAATGTGTAGCCAACAAGCAACGGGAAATCAGAGTTGGAAGAGGTTGAGGTTGGAACCATCACGGAATGTTCAATTGATGCAGAAAAATATTTGGAGTGGTGTTTGTAACTCTCACTACAACCAATTGGATTTATTCAATTGATGGCAGCCATATTTGATTTAAGCATTTTGGTAGCAGCTGGCCCATTTTTGGAGCAACCAAATATGTTTTTACGTGTTGCATTTCATGGTGATAATTGTGTGTTTGGTGAGAGTTAGAAGCTGCAACATTCTATTTCAGCCTCCAATGTCTGGTGTAACAGAAACACAATTTATTTAAACCAACTTGGACAACAATCACCATCCTTTATTAAATTGACAACGATCATTGTCATTCTCATTTGGTCCAGTTGGTGGAAGCCTTTTCAGTTTGTATTGGTAACATAATAGCGTAAAATTGGAGTTGGAAGCAGTTGGAACCATCATGCAAGGATCAGCCAAATCTCAAGCGGTGCAGCAAAGTGAAATTATCACAGCAATAGCATTTGGTGCAGGGTTACCGTTGGTGCAGGGTTGTAGTTGGCCTTGTCTTTAGTGGTATTTTAGTGCAGCAGGAAATTTGAGTGGAGCGTGGCAACAACCCAAACTTGCACAACCACAAAAATTCCACATTACAACAACAATGTTCAACATCCAGTCTCGGACCTTGCAATTTGACAACAACACAACTTTTTTTTACAAGCGGTGTGCATTGTTATTTGGGAATTGAAGCGGTGGCAATCGAACCAAGCAAATGGCATCAATTCTAGTCTTTTTGCCATGCGATGCAGCAGCTATATAGGGGTTGATTAATTTTTGGTCCAAATATAACGCATAAAGTGCTTGTGTGAGAAAAATAGAGTTGGAGCAGTGCAAGAAAAAAAAATTGGCACGTTTTGGGAGCCGCTAAATGTTCCTATTGGTGGTGAGGTGATTCAATCTAGGGATTAAGTCTTGGTCCTTTCCCATTTAGTGCAACACGATGTTCATCACTTTGGCGTTCATTATGCACTTTGCTATCACTGCTCCATCGATGGGATTCTGAAGTTGTTGTTGTTATGATGGATATACACGGTGCCTATTGTGCTTATTTCTGGGTCAATATTCTTGTGAGTATAAGTCTCTTTTCTTGAACTTCTATCTTTGCTTGAGTCCATTATGATGAAGGATTATCTTGTTTTCTTTTAGAGTTATGAATATGGTGAAGTTGTTTAAGAAAACTTTTTTGAAAATTCCCACTGGACATTAAGATAGCAAGCTATCTAGATGTGAAGGTTCATTTCTCAAGCTCATGAAAGGAAAAAGAGAGTTGGATTCAAGCTTAAACACACACGGCAATAACAACACTTAAATAGAAAAGTAAAGAAGAAACAATAAAAACGAAAAGCATAGAAGATGAACAATGGAAGAAGCACGCCACTCATAGGGGGGATCTAAGCCAACCAAGCCCTAGAGATGAGTGATGGTGCGCCACTTGCAAGCAAGATAAGGCAAAGGTGAGTTCACTTCTAAGAAGGAGAGCTCACGACAAAGAGATGGTTGAAACACAAAGTTTTTATAAACAAATGATCAACCCTTTTACAAGACAATGAGCACCTTTTAAGTAGAAGTTTATAGGGGTCCTTTAGCAAATACAAAAACATGAAAATGGACTAGCTAACAAACCCTAAAAACCTAAGCCATGTAATTCTCGGCCAAGTGAAGCAATATGGTTGGTGGATGCATTCCCATGAGGATTCTAGGCCCAAAAAGGAAGGAGACCAAGTAGCCTTCTAAGGAATAAACCGAAAAGGCAAAAGGAGACAAGGTACATGTCTACTTTTGCTTTTACTTTATGCTTTTCGCTTTCCTTTCTCTTCCACTTCATCCATGTGCTCCAATCATCATGTGCCACCTAGCCATGCTCTACTTTCTCCTAATTACCTACAAAACAAGACAAACAAGGATTAACATGTTGGTTTAAGTTAATCTAATCTTGGTCAAAGGTCAACTTTGGGTCAAAGTCAACAAGTTAACCAAAATAAGTTAACTAGAAACCAACTTAGGGAATTCAAACTAAAGTAATGTAAAAGAAAGATAAAGTTGATGGAATAGAAGACTCCCTCTAGACATGCTTTTAGTGATCCTTCTTGAGGGAGCTTCTAAGGAGGTGGTCACGCCTTCATCACATTATCTATCACTTTTCCTTTTTGAGTTTGATTTTCCTTGGATTCTTGTGTTGTGGGACAATGTACCTTGGGCTAAGTTGTTGGAAGTATTGCGCTTGGGAGTTTAAATTATTCATCACAATTTAGCTTGAGTATTTTGTTTCACATTTCCAATAGTAATTCTAAATAGACTGTTTAGATTACTCTTGTCTTATAAAATGCTTTTCTCATTGTCATAGTCCTAGTTTTGTCACATATTTAGTCCCTTTGGTTTAGCCATTTCTTGATTTTGGTGTTTTTTAGTTTGTCTTCAAATTTCCTTGGTTTTGTCTTAGAGTTTTCTTTCCTTGGCCTCCTGAGTTGAGCTTAGATCCGTTACATCTTTCACTTTGAGTTGAATTCTTGATGGGTTGATTGGAGGTTCTTTAAAGAATTGAACAGGAACTTGAAAACGAGTGAATACACTTTGAGAGTGAAACACGAGTGGAATTGAGTGTAAACATGTAAGGAGTGGTGAGGCCCATTTGATAACTTTATCTACATTTCTTTTGCTAACCACTTACTGTGTTTTGTGTTAGTTCTTGTTTCCTCTCTTTCATTGTAGTAATTAGGAATTTTGAGCACTCCAGAATTTTCCATACACGTTGGACCTTGATAGAAGATATCAACTTCATTGTGTGTAAAATTATCAGGTTGAATAGCAAACTTGGGAATCTTAGAAGACAAAACAAGTGCTATTAGGTGCACCAAGTGTGAAAGTTATGGACAAAAAAATTATCAATGTTCTAATTGGAACGCTAAGTACATGACTCTTCAGGAACTCCAAGATTACATTATATACTTGAAAGAGGTGAAGAGGGGTGTTAGAAAAAAGCTCGAAGTCAAACAAGGACAACAAGGACAAAGGGAGAGAGAAAATGCGGAAAGAACACTAAAGGAAATGTGGGAAAAGGCAAGACAAGAAAGAAAGTTAAAAGAGAGAAAAGAGCTAGAGATGAGAGAAATAGAACAAAAAAAGGAAGAGCTCAAAGAAAGAGTTAGAGCAAGAGAGGCGAGAGTACAAATGAGACTCCAACAATTTGAGATGTTGGAGAAAGAAAGACAAGTGGAAAATTTGGAAAGGGAACAAGGGAAGAAAGCGCTAATAGAAATAAAAGAGTATGAGCTAAGAGAGAAAAAGAAGAAAGAGAGACGAGAAAAGGAAAAAGAAGCAAAAGAAGAACAAAGAGAGAAACACGAGAAGGAGTCTCTCCTCATACCCCTGACATGCATGGTTGAGATGAAATCCTTAAAGGGGGATGATAATGCATTAAATTGTTGACCCCATTCACATCATGATTTTGCATTTTCATTGGTAACACTTACTAACCCCTCCCCTTTTGTCTTAATGCCTAAGGAAGACTTATACATTAAGGAGCAATGGCATAAGTAGTGGGGTGAAGAAAATATGATAGAAAAGGCAGCAACAACATGTGCAAAACATGAACCCGACTTTAATCATCTACTTATGTGTTTGTCCTATCATGCAAATCCTAAGGTATTTCAGGGACACTCTTTTTCTATTCTAATTACTAGGGGTTGTTTTCCTTTTTGTTTCACTGTGGATAATATAGTTGTGTTTAAACTCTTTCATGTGTTCTGCAGGTTTATCTTTGATCCTGGAGGACAATCTCCAAGCACCTTGATAATGAGAGATTGGCCTCTTCTATGATTCCAATTTCATTTTTTATAGCATTTTATTTCTGTCTTTGGACTATTCTGGTTGTGTGTGCTTTTAGCACTTATGTTTGTGTGTTTGGTTGTAGGTAATTTAAAATTTGAGGTCGAATTTTCTCCAACCCGGAGACAATGATGGAGGCGTGGTTCGGGATCGTCACGGGGATTTTAGAGCAATTGATGGAATCATGCCCAAGACCTTCAAATAGATCTCAGATTAGCTTCACATCGTAGAATAAGAACTCTTTTATAATTTTTTTGTAATGTTTTTGTTTGGGCTTTATCAGACCTTTAGTTGTGTTGGGCATTTTGGTGTTTCGGCCCATAGTATATAAGCCCATGTGAGACACATTTGTATTCAGATTTGAGTTTTATGAAACAGTGAGTTTTCTCTTAAATCTCGAGGTTCTCCTCAGAACCACCGATCTTTATCTTTGAATCTCCAATTCAAAGTGGCAGATCTTACTCACTTATCTTGGAATCTCCTCCAAGTGGTGTGATTTCCTCCTATTCTGCAAAAATCCCCAATCGACGTCCTCCAGTTTCCCCCATTTGTTCTAGGGTTCATACCCATTTTCGTTCTAGACGAATTTCACTCCAAATCCAAGACAATCCTTTATAATTTGTTGTAGAAGATTGTGGTTGCAAGTATAATCCAACTTAATACAATGATAGCCCTTGAGATTTATTTATAGTCATGACATAAGATAACATAATTGGAAGTTGTCTTCGGATTAGCTTGAATGGCCATGGAGATTAAGATGGAGACATGGACATATGTGGAATATAAACCTCATTTCCTTTTTTTCAGTTATAATCCTTGTTGCTATTACATGTTTTTCCAATCTTGTGATAATTATTTGCTTATGTTTCACAGTCCCTCAACTTGATCTAAGTTTCTTATAAGCATTATAGGTGCTTTGATTTTGAGTGTTATTTTATAACTTGGTAATCCTGACGTAGTCAATGAATTTAGGAATTCTAGAGTAATGGCATCATAGTCATCATTAACTGAATTATCAGATTTATCAATTGAATCCGCACTTAGGTATTCCTTCTCTCTTCCTGGAAAGCATTATTAATATTAGCTAGTGGACATATAATACGTATTGAATATATAAGATAAGTGGCTAATAAAAAACATATTTACTAGGAATTAAAGATAATATGTATTGGTTGATTTCTTCAATTGTCTCGATTCTACTAGCCAATATTGCTTTACTCTACAAGAAATTACCATTGTTATAGTTTTCTAGTAGATGAGGATATGTGCCTAATATTATCACTTTGATTGGATCATTAAAGTAAAAAACCCAAAATTCTGGTGATATTTCAAAATCAAGTACACCATTATTTGGTTCACATAACATACCATCACCAAGTTTCACAATCCAAATTAGAAAACTGTTGAATTTCTGGTGTTGTACTTGTTTGTAAACCTGGTTATAATAGTCTTATGTTATTGGTCAATGTCAATACTTGGCAATTCTACCATAGGTATGATGCATTAATTGTTGCATGTACAATGTTTGATCGACTACCTCTAGGAATTATAGGCAGTATCTGCCTAACAAGTCATGATCTCAAAACCTTCATCCAAAGTTATGTAGAATCCTCCATCGCAGTCTAACTTTACACCGAAACTGCCTGGCGCAACACCTGCGTTCCTAGGCGATAACGCACTCATACATACATCCAAAATTCATTAACATAAATTCACACTTATAAAATGACCTAATCTTACATAGAATCCTCCATCGCAGTCCAATTTGTTTAATCATTAATGACAAAGATTTAAGAATAACTCATACGCATGGAATCTCATAAAATTCAGTAAATAATGTTTCATACATAGCATTCTCACATCCCCAATTTAGTCAAATTCTGGAAACACCCATATACCTACACCCAAATAACATGCTTCACAGAAATTGGAATCCAAACCCATACATGTGATCTTAAAATAATAGGATATATGAAACATGATTTGAAACCCAAAGAGCTATCCACATCCATGCAACTAAATGTGTGATATAAGATACCAAATAAAAGAATGAGAATAAGGAACCAAAACTTACGTGTGTTCTACACTCAAGTTTGAAGAAAGTAACACAGTACATGTGGCTATGGTCTTCTATGAATTCAAGAAACATGTGATATGAAAGAAACAAAAGGAACCCAGCGTTGCCACACTTAGAACAACAGAAACTTCCCAAACGAAATAACATGATAAAATAATTGCATCATCAGATCATTCCCTGATACAGCAAACAAAATCCATTTAGCATACTACATGTTTGCACCATAAAAAATAGTAATCACAACTGCAAAAGTCAAGGTTCAAAACTTTAAAAGAATATCATAATTTAGAAGTGAAAACTAAACCCGATTGGTTGGTTGTCACTTTGGTCTCATCACGTGCATACCAAAAGCAATGAAGGTATTTTGTAAATGGCATTTACTAATCATGCAAAAGAAATGAGAAATAAATAAAACATAAAATCATTTATTTATAACTTTACATTTATATAGCTATTAAAAATTGATGTATACATCAAATTCATATGCATATTTTTCTTTACATTTACTAATGCTAGAACCCACGACGAAATTGGCATAAATTTCATTTCTTAAATAAATGTATAAATAATATCAATGTCACAATTTTAACCCTTTTAAAATCATTTTTTTTCTTTTTCTTTTTTTTATATGCTTTGAAAGCAATGCCTTTCCTGAAACAAAATAATAAAAGACACAATATCAACCAACAGATAAAATCCTTCCCCTAACAAGAATATTCTATTATAAGGAAAACAAAGTGCTTTCATGTGAGAACAAAAAACTCCTTATATGGGAGTTATAATTAAATGAGTAATTCTAAATTATAAATTGTGTTTCTCAAAGAAAAAAAAACAATTGGCCTGACAAGCTGAAAGAAATGGATTAAAAAACACCATAATGAGAAAACAGTACCACGCCTCCATTCAATGATGGTTACATTTATCAGAAACGAAACCACACAACACTCTTCATCTTTTCATAACAAATGCACTATCATGAATAACCCTAAATTAACCTAGAAACATGGTATGGAAAATCCACGCACTTATACACACAATGACAACACTCGCTACATTTGGAAAACCTTACGCATCAGAGGAGAAAATAAGCAAATCTGACAACGCCACTGCGCCTGGGAATGGAAAGTCAAAAATAATGTATGCATACACCATAAGATGCACTCTCTCATAGAATCATAGGGAAAGGAAACCACTACAGAAACAATACACACCATCATTCCGTACACATGCAAATGCTTCAAAACTTTATTCGTCGATTAACAAAAGATAAAGAGAACGGGGACAAGATCAAAGCTTCTTTAAGACAAATAAGCAGCCATACATACAAAAAAAAAACACGCAAAAGGTTAGCTTCCCCTAACCTGGAAATCACGTTAAAATATGATCCACTAACGTTCCTCTTTGCTCCAACGTTAATCACCCCCCTTAGACCTTCTCCCAGCCCTCTAACACCCTCACAACTCAACTTTTTAGGACAATTTTATTTGATGCCTTATTAGATGGAAATGTATGTCCAGATTTCTTGTGTTTATGCTTTTACTAAGAAGAACAGTTGTGGCCATCTAATTGTTATAGATATGGAAGTAAGGTTCTTTATATATTACTTGTCATGAAAATAGGGTTGTAAAAGTATGTGGTGATATTGAATAGAACTCCCCAAGTAATGCTATAGTTGTCCCCAAAAACCATGAAATATTGCTTGAATATTTTGTCTCATTTCAGCAACCACATATCGTGGTAGTGTATTTTAGGTGATTTTCAGCAAAATATTGCATAAAATGAACAAAATATCAACCATGAAATACTGCATAAATTGATCATGACTACCTATTAAATTAAGCCATACTCCCTACTTATGTAATTAGTCATTGAGGTAGCAATTTGAAGAATGACAAGCAACAATAAAATTCAATGTTCTATGTTTTGGTCATTAAAATAATTTTGTATCAAATAAGGGTCACCGTAAGGATCTTTTTCTGACACCTTAGTTGTAACTTCAATGAAAAACTGTAGAAAAGTCCAAAATGTTGATCATCAGTCCCCACTTTTTTAGTCAATAATCCCAACTTATGTTATCAGTTATTGATGGTTCCTTTAACAAAAAAACCCAAGTAATGAATATTCCCCAAAAATGAGTACTTAGGTAATGGAAATCATTTTGCAGTACAATTAAGTCATCATGGTTTGTGGACAATAATCTTTGAACCCCATTTTTGAAGTGGAAATTTTTAGACCAAAATCCAAGTAATGAAGATAACCGAATATTCAGTATTTAGGGAGTGGAATTGAACTTACATTAAATTAAGGTGATCATGTTGTTTGGACAACAAAGTATGTACTCCATATTTAAATTTGAAATTTCTAGACCAAAATCTTCAATACCACTCCCCACTTTGTGATTCAGTTATTTACTGTTATTTTTATATAAAATCCAAGTAATGAAGATAACCGAATATTCAATATTTGGGGAATGAAATTGAACTTGTATTACATTAAGGTCATCATGTTGTTTGGATAATAAAGCATGTACCCCATATTTAAATTGGAAATTCCTAGACAAAAATCCTCAATATCATTCCCTACATATTTAATCAATACTCCCCACTTATGGATTTAGTTATTTACTGTTAACTTTTATATAAAATCCCAGTAATGAAGATAATCGAATATTTAGTATTTAGGGAGTGAAATTGAACTTGCATTACATTAAGGTCATCATGTTGTTTTGAGAAATAAGTATGTACTCCATATTTAAATTGGAAATTACTAGAACAAAATCCTCAATACCCGTCCCCACATATTTAGTCAGTACTCCCCACTTTGTGATTTGGTTATTTACTGTTAATCTTTATATAAAATCCAAGTAATGAAGATAACTGAATATTCAGTATTTAGGGAATGGAATTGAACTTTTATTACATTAAGGTCATCATGTTGTTTGGACAATAAAGTATGTACTCCAAATTTAAATTGGAAATTACTAGACAAAAATCCTCAATATCACTCCCTACATATTTAATCAGTACTCCCTACTTATGGATTTAGTAATTTACTGTTAATTTTTATATAAAATTCAAGTAACGAAGATAACTGAATATTTAGTATTTAGGGAATGGAATTGAACTTTTATTACATTAAGGACATCATGTTGTTTGGACAATAAAGTATGTACTCCATATTTTAATTGGAAATTACTTGACCAAAATCCTCAATATCACTCCTTGCATATTTAATCAGTACTCCCCACTTATGGATTTAGTTATTTACTGTTAATTTTTATATAAAATTCAAGTGATGAAGATAACCGAATATTTAGTATTTAGGGAGTGAAATTGAACTTGAATTACATTAAGGTCATCATGTTATTTGGACAATAAAGTATGTACTCCATATTTAAATTGGAAATTACTAGACCCAAATCTTGAATACCCCTCCACACATATTTAGTTAGTACTCCCCACTTATGGATTCAGTTATTTACTGTTATTTTGTATAAAAAATCCAAGTAATAAAGATAATCGAATATTGAGTATTTAGGGAGTGCAATTGAACTTGCATTACATTAAGGTCATCATTTTGTTTTGAGAAATAAGTATGTACTCCATATTTAAATTGGAAATTACTAGAACAAAATCCTCAATACCACTCCCCACATATTTAGTTAGTACTCCCCACTTTGTGATTTGGTTATTTACTGTTATTTTTTATATAAAATCCAAGTAATGAATATAACTAAATATTCATTATTTAGGGTATGGAATTGAACTTTTATTACATTAAGGTCATCATGTTGATTGGACAATAAAGTATGTACTCCAAATTTAAATTGGAAATTACTAGACCAAAATCCTCAATATCACTCGTTACATATTTAATCAATACTCCCCACTTATGGATTTAGTTATTTACTGTTAATTTTTGTATAAAATCCAAGTAATGAAGATAAATGAATATTTAGTATTTAGGAAATGGAATTGAACTTTTATTACATTAAGGTCATCATGTTGTTTGGACAATAAAGTATGTACTCCATATTTAAATTGGAAATTACTTGACCAAAATTCTCAATATCACTCCCTGGATATTTAATCAGTACTCCCCACTTATGGATTTAGTTATTTACTGTTAATTTTTATATAAAATTCAAGTGATGAAGATAACCGAATATTCAGTATTTAGGGAGTGAAATTGAACTTGCATTACATTAAGGTCGTCATGTTGTTTGTAGAATAAAGTATGCACTCCATATTTAAATTGGAAATTACTGGACCGAAATCTTCAATATCACTCCCCACATATTTAGTCAGTACTCCCCACTTATGGATTCAGTTATTTCTTGTTATTTTTTATAAAAAAATCCAAGTAATGAAGATAATCGAATAATCAGTATTCAAGGAGTGCAATTGAACTTGTATTACATTAAGGTCATCATATTGTTTTGAGAAATAAGTATGTACTCCATATTTAAATTGGAAATTACTTGACCAAAATCCCCAATACCACTCCCCACATATTTAGTCAGTACTTTCCACTTATGGATTCAGTTATTTACTGTTAATTTTTATATAAAATCCAAGTAATGAAAATAATCGAATATTCAGTATTTAGGGAGTGAAATTGAACTTGCATTACTAGAAGGTCATCATGTTATTTAGACAATAAAGTATGTACTCCATATTTAAATTGGAAATTACTATATCAAAATCTTCAATACCACTCCCCACATATTTTTTCAATACTTCCCACTTTTGTATTACATTACAGTCATCATGTTGTGAGTCAATTTTTAAAGTGGAAATTATTAGATCAAAATATTCATCATCAATCCCCCCTTTTTTAGTAAGTAGTCTCAACTTATGTTATCAGTTATGGGTGATTACTTATACAAAAAACCCAAGTAATGCACATAACCAAAAATCAAGTAGTAAGGTCATGGAAATCAATTTGTAGTACATTAAGGTCATAGTGTTTTGTGGACAATAATCTTTGAAACCCTTTTTTGAAGGGGAAATTTTGAGACCAAAATCTTCAACACCACTCACCCCCTTTTTATTGAGCACTCGCCGCTTAAGTTATTAGTTATTCATGGTTATTTTTATAAAAAATCCAAGTAACGAAGCTAACCAAATATTGTGTATTTAGGTACTGGAAATGAATTTGAATTACATTAGGGTACATGAAAATTGCGGGTGAAGTCTAGGTTTTTAATATTTAATGACATATTTGAATATGAAATGACATACAATACGACCATACATTAAGTTGTTCATTTGGTTAACCAAATAAAGGTTACGAAAGAAGAAAAATAAGCAAAAGACAATAACGACGACACATTAGGACAATTATAGAAGTTCCAATAATATTAAACACATCCAAAAATAAAAAGCGTAATTCACATGTTTGTGTCCATAGTTTGGCCACCCTCATTGTTGGAGGAGGTCTCGCCAAGATCAGTATCAACATGCTGAGTGGACAGGTCTACAAGTTTTTTAAATAACTCATTTACTTTAGAATCAAGCGATGGATTGGGCTGAATGACAGGCTTCAATGTGGCTTGGACTAGGTCATTTGTTGGTTCACATATGTCAGATTTGAAGATCTAATTTTCAATGAAATGTATTTCCATATCAATGAACGACGTACTAAAGAATCCTTACGATGTAGGCCAAATGATATAAAAATTTAGTCAATACCTTGACAATGTTGCGAACAATTATGTTGAGGTAGTAAAGTCTAGCTTTGGGATTGAAATCTGCAACTTGGTATAAAGAAGGAAACATTAAGATATGAAGGAAATACTGTATATTGTTATATTGGTAATTTTTTTATTGAAATATCTGATAAGGGAAATTATATTTACGGTGTTTAAAAGCAAAAGTTGCTCCCACTTTAAGATTTGTTCCATATTTTGAATGAAGTAGGACTTTTCGATGCACAATAGCCCATACGGTGGCACTTGGATCCTGTTGTTAGTAATGCACAAATTAATTTAATGATGTGCTTTAAATACAAAATATGTTTTTGTTAGAGTAACACCTTTACAGATATTTGCATATCGCCTAGGCCATTTGGGTTGCACTGTTTCACAATACATGCCACAAAAGAAAGGATAGTTGTGCTCTTACAACTTCCTAATTGGGTAGCATTGTTAATGTTTCTTTCCTTAACAAGATCTGCCATTAACAGTTTGAATGACTATTTCGTGCCTTATTCAAAATAACAACAAATTAATTATTTCTCAACAAAACCAACCCTGGAATTTAATGAACTTCTCAGCCCATAACTAGGGATTTGATTTGAAATCTCGTTCATAAGTCGCATCAACAATATCTCGTGCAAATTCTTGAGTGTTTTGTGTGTCTTCTCTATCACAGTTAATCATGGTAACTCTAACATTCCCTACAAGCCCTGGAATAAGTTCTATTAAGGAGTTGCATTTTTTAAAGGAGTTTAAATCCTGTTGTTCGACATCAAGACCATCCCACGGTTCCATGGCCACAGAATCTACAAAAATATCAACATCATTTATTTGACACCTATTGGACGTGAATAAAAAATGTTTGGGGAAATTGAATGTTGAAGAAATTTAATGCACAAGTGAAAAAGTTGTTGATTACCTACTATGATATCGCACAACCCAACGAACTAAAGTATGGTATTAGTCTGAAAGCAATTAGGCCACAGGATTCAATATATATAAAAAATATGTTTTGGTGATATGTCCATAATACCCTTACTTTTTTTGTTGAGTAAGTTTAATGTTCTTTAGTGTTTTATTTCCTGTTCCATCACATAGTTCTCTCTAACCCGCCAACCTACCACTACTTAATGCACATTTATTACATCATCTTCCACATTAAAGCGACACAGTTCATTGTTGTGTGTAAATGTTCTATCCAATTGAACCATCTTCCCCATAAAAGACGTTTGGTGTCAACGTTTATGGTAAGTAAGTGGGTATTATTATTTTTAATTTTTAATTTTTCCTTATAAACATTTTTCATGTCTGCATTAATGAAGCAGGATGTGTCCATTGTGTTAGTATCTTTAAATATTGGGGTTTGATTTAATGTGTCTGTTATTTAGGGAATAATGGGTTCATGAACTTTTTTAGCACAAAAAAAAAATTAGTCAACAAGTTCGATGTTTTAATCAAATAATAAATTGTTTAATAAATTATATTTTCAGGGACCTTAGTCATCATATAAACATTGTCATGGAACCCTTTGCCTCACTTGATGATATTTGTTGGCCGAAGAATTTGTTAATGAAGCAGCACATGACCTGAATGAAGAAATCAATAGTGATACTGCACAAAATGACAACGAAGACGACATTGTTCCAAAAGTGCATATGTGTTTTCATACGTTGGATGCAGTCAAAATTTTTTATAGAAATTTTGCTATAAAAAGTTAATTTGGTATAGCATAAGAAATTGATTACGAGGAGCAGACAATGAAATAAACTACATAAAGCTTGTTTGTTCTCGTGAAGGAAATTGTGTGTCCTCCATTTCTCCAGAATTGAAGACCGTACCAAGCAAAAAAAAACAATGCAAAACTACTATTACTATTGGGAAAAAGGAAGGAAAATGGTATACAAGAAGCATTGTTACTTAATATAGTCATGACATTAGTCCAAAGAAGTCAAGGCTAATACGGGGCAACCGCAAAGTTAATATGCATGCAAGGCAAACAATTGACATTAATGACGAAGTCAGTGTTCGGATCAACAAAAGTTTTCAATCACTTGTTTATGAAGCTGGTGCGTATGAAAATTTTAACTTTATTGAGCGGTATGTTCGCAACTACATTGGTCAACAAACAAGGTCATTGTGCAAGGATGGGGATGGTCAAGCGTTGCTATGACACTTTTCAAAAATTTAGAAATTGAACGACAACTTCTTTTTCGATATAGACATGGACGAAAACAACCGAATATCCAATGTTTTTTGGGCCGATGCAAGGAGTCGAGCGACATGTTAAGATTTTGGTTATGTTGTATCATTTGAAACCACATACTTAACTAACAAATACAACATGCCATTTGCTCCTTTTGTGGGTGTCAATCACCATGGGCAGTCCATTTTGTTAGGTTGCGGTTTTGTATCAGCTGAAGACACAACTACGTTTGTTTGGCTTTTTAAGTGTTGGCTTCGATGCATGTCTAACAAGGCACCTAAAGGTATTGTCACTGACCAGTGTAAGGAAATGATGAACGCCATTCAAATAGTTTTTCCTAACACAAAACATAGGTGGTGCTTGTGGCATATCATGAAAAAAATGCTTGAGAAATTGCAAGGATACACACATTACAAACCTATAAAGAGTGAATTGAAGACACTAGTGTACAACTCAATCTTTGTTAATGAGTTTGAGTTAGGGTGGATGGACTTTTTTAAAAAGTATGATTTGAATGCAAATGAATGGTTGTCTACATTGTTTGAAGAGAGACATCGTTGGGTACCCTGCTATTTGAAATGTCATTTCTAGGCTGGAATATCAATGACACAAAGGAGCGAAGGCATGAATGCTTTTTTTTAATGGATTCATTAATTCTAGCACTATGACGAGTGCGTATTTTTGCCCTCATTCAGTGTTTAATTCTGGGTATTTAGTTGAATTTGTGTGCTTAAAGAGTGATTTAATTGACATTTTGAGAAGTAGGTTGTTTGAGCTTGTGCGATAAAAATGTGTTAAAAAGTGATTTTTAGTTGCATAAATTATTTCTTGGATATTTTAACGTTTGTTGATGTAGCTGAAGTTAAGAATAAGCTCATTCAAGGTGGGAAAATAGATTGATTGAAGTTACAAACCACCTTTAAATAAGGCTGAAATTAGCAAGTTCCGGAAAAATCATTTTTGCACCCCCAATTTTTACTTATACACTCTCCTCTTTTTAAATGGGTGTCACCAAAAACCTATTCTGCACCCCCTAATATGTCTATTTACACTCCTTCTACCACTTAAACCCAACTCACTCAGATCATGCCATGTGGCAATCCCTAACTTTCAAATCTGTCCAACCACATATTGACATGTGTCATCATCCAACAACTCAAAATTCGGCCAATCAAATGGTGCCACATCATCATCCTCCATCTCTCGCATGAAACCCTAACCCTAATTTTCTCCTCTCCTTTCATCACCTTGGCAACCGCCACCCTTACCGGCAGCAAGTTTTCCGACCACTGTGAGCCACCAGCACCTCCATCAGTTCGCACATGCACCACCATGGAAGCACAGTTCCGCTATCTTCTCCATTGCAGCAGTTGTAGCCTTGCATATTCGAACCAGCAGTACCACCACTGCAGGCCTCCACCACTTGGCAGAAAACACAGAACTTGCACAATTGTGAGTCGCCATCACCACATGCAACGAAACCAGCGCATCTCCACACATTCAGCAGCGAAACAACCCAGAACCTGCACCATCGTCAACCTTTGTTCACATCGTGAGCACGATGCAAACGCAGTAGCGCCACCATCACCAATAGAAACGCAATAGCGCCACCATCATCTTCTCCGCGAGCGAGAACGAACCAGATGCAGAAGGCACGCGCACCAGATGGAAGAAGAAGAAGACCGCACTAGTGACGTACATCGTTCGTCGTCCACACCATAGTTTCGTCAGCACCCTTCACTGGAAGCAACCGTGCGCCGGCAGCCGCCATTGCAACAGCTCAAGCTTCCATTGCATCTGTGAAACCCTAATTTTTTAGAGGGAGAGGAGCTGCCACGTGTCATCCTGTCAATGGATAGTCAAATAGTCAACTAGTCAAAAGTTGGTCAAATCTGGTCAAAAAGTCAAAGACTGGTCAAAGGAGAGGGGTTTATTTATAAGTATTTCCTAAAAAAAATTCAAAACAAAATTGGCAAGAAATATGAGATTTTTAGTAGTGCAAGGGCAAGCTCGGCAGGTCGGAATTAGGGAACCCTTAGGGGGACCTAATTTCTTTCTCTCTCTTTTCTTCTCTCTTTATTTTGCATTCTTGGAGTTCTAAACTTCTTGGGTTGATTCCATTGTAATTTCTTAATTGGATTATGAGGTTAGATCAATTAATTTCTTTGTTCTTTTTATTATTGTTGAGGTTTTCATTCATCTATGTCTTTTATCTTTAAATCACGTAAGAAGTAATGATTTTAAATCTATATGCATGTTGGTCATATGA
>Ga0209389_1001187_pt1 | contig 17853 bp, 11 predicted proteins | sample CowpearedBW_FD_187526 | JGI IMG/M metagenome (GOLD analysis project Ga0209389, IMG submission 187526) | Root nodule microbial communities of legume samples collected from California, USA - Cow pea red BW (SPAdes) (version 2) | ecosystem: Host-associated > Plants > Roots > Nodule | place: USA...
GTGGAGCATACCGTATTTGTGTTGTTAAATTGTGATTAATTGGTGTGATTATTGTTTGTATAACTGGTGGCAAATAAGAGTAAGAATAGATTGACATAGCCAGCAAGTCTTTTTCCGTATACCTATTTCCTGAAAAGTATTAGCATTGAAGTGTTAAGAACTGATTTTCTTAACCAAATGTAGCAAGACAGACATACAGCTCTGACTGAGAACATTGCTCAAAGATGTATTTTATGTAATTTTTGAATCAGCAAGGATTTTCTGCTTTCTTTTAGTATCAACATTATCATAAATCAATATTGTCCGAAAAAGAAATTAGCTTAGTTTAAAGCTTGTGGCTGTAGAGAACATGGTTCATTTTCATTCTATTACATTCTTTAGTTATGGCAATGAATTGACTGTACAATGCTTATAGTTTTAGATGGTTTCGCCAACCTGCCCAGACATTTGTGAAGATACCCTTCTTTGGAGCTATCTCATATCTGACACTTGCTGTTACTCCATTCTGCATAGTGTTTGCTGTGGTTTGGGCGGTTTGTCGCCATGATTCATGGGCTTGGATCGGTCAGGATATCCTTGTAAGAATAGCTTTATCACTTTTTGCCTATAAAAAGATCTATTTACTTCGTTTCCTGGTTAAATTCTTTCTTTACATTTTCTAGTGTTTTGGACTAACTGGTTGGCATTTCTGATTAATTGTTAAAATAAAGAAAATTATGACACAATCATAAAAAATCCGCTTGCTGCATTTCTTAGATATTGTTTTCTGACATTGGAACATCACTAGTATAAAACTGAAAATATTCTTAAACTAGCATGAAATCCAGTACTTTTCCTTAGGTTGCAGCTGTGACTATAACAATGACTGTAGGATACCGCATTTGTCTCTTGAATTGTATTGTTTTGGTTAATATATGATATGGATCCAATTATAATTATTTATTACATTAACACTATTTGCTAGTATGGAGTCATGAACTGAGTACAAGGAGTACATTCTTTTGCTATTGGTCAATGAAAAAGATGTGAAGAACAATATCAATTTCCTAATCTCTGCTTTTTATATATGAAATTTGGCTGTCACTAGTCATCAAAATGCACCATGGTCTCCCACTCTCAGTACCCTTTAACACACACACACATATAGGATGTTGAGGTGATAGTTGCTTAATTTCGTTCTGATTCTATAGGTTTACACAAAATATTAATGGTAAATATTTTTTCAAACCTCATTATTTATTAAAAGCAAGAAAGACATTTAAGTAACTGGATGAAAAAACTCACCCCCCTTTGATACATTTCTGGATATGACTCTGCTTGCTGTTAGTTTCCAATGCCATGATTTTTATTTTTGTGTGACAACAATATTTTTCCTTTGTTAGGTAAAAATTTTATTTCTCTTGATAATACTTGTTCCCATTCAATGTAGTTTTGGATAGAAATTTAAGTTCTGCCATTTAGGATTGTAAGCATTTATAAATCAAGAGGCTCATTAATATTTATTTATTTGTCTACCATCTATCATTCAGGGTATCACATTGATAATTACAGTTCTTCAGATTGTTCGCATACCAAATCTAAAGGTAATGATTCATTGTTGCTGTTTTCTTCCCACTGTTTTTGGTTTTTAAAATGGTTGTAAGTATCATCTCCTTATATACTTGTTTGTGATACTCTTAGTTTAAGAATAGGAGTCATAAATGGGGCATTTTTAAGAGATAGCTTTGCTGGATCCTGCTGAACTTTAACTATGAACAAAAACAACTTCATAACTTTTTTCTGTATCAGGTTGGGACTGTTCTTCTCAGTTGTGCATTCCTATATGACATCTTCTGGGTGTTTGTCTCTAAATGGTGGTTCCATGAGAGTGTGATGATAGTGGTCAGTCTTTTAAAGAAAGCTCTCCCTCTCCACCATTTTCTGCAAAGCTTGATTTTGGCTTCAATTTTCATTTTGCTTTCCCTTCAAATTAATACAACTTTTCTCTATACAGGTAGCTCGTGGTGATAAGAGTGGAGAAGATGGCATTCCCATGCTTCTCAAGATACCTCGTCTATTTGACCCTTGGGGTGGTTACAGTATCATTGGATTTGGGGACATAATCTTACCAGGACTTATAGTGGCATTTTCACTAAGGTTGAAATGGAATTCTTATGTTCATCATACTATACTTACCTCTTTTACTCGTCTTGTTTTACTGAATTCCTTTTTGTTGTAGAATGCACATGATTTCCACTGCAAAAGTGATTTAGATAGATGAAAAGGAGAATGGTCTTTTATTATGTAACAATTTCAGGAACTTATTCTATTGATAACTAATGTTACAGGTATGATTGGTTGGCAAAGACGAACCTTCGTGCTGGATACTTCTTGTGGGCAATGACTGCTTATGGTTTAGGTATAGAATGTTTTTCTCTGGGAATAGTTTTCCAAATAAAATGTGAAAATATGTAGACCTGTTAACTGTAATGCTAGATTCCACTGATATTGTAATACACTTGGCTACTCTTTGATAGTATTATAATAATTTAACCACGGAAAATTCTAGATAACTGTTAACAAAAGAAGAGTTCATACGAAATTTTAATGGTGACACTCACAAAACTTTTGGCTTTCTCTCTGATGAAAAACAAAATAACAAGTTGCAAACTTCTAACTTAGGCATGTCTATGGATTTTGGTTGGTAGCGTAATAGGTGAAAGGGTTTAAAGAAAAGGTTTATATCTACTTAATTCTTGACGGTGATGACTTTGTTTTTATGTACAAGTGTTTTCTTAGAGAACTTGACGTGTCCTTTCCTATGTCGGACTTTGAGTGTAGTATGCTATCGGTGATGAATGTGTCTCTGAGTCAACTGCATATTATAGTGCATTGCTAGGCCTATGCATGCAGTGTGCCTCAATCTAATATGTTTTCAAGTTACTAATTGGAATTATAAAGAAGCTATGATACAACACTTTTGCAACATTAAGAATTTCACTATGGATTTGTTTGCTTGCTTCTTCTGTATATTCTTAGCTTCAAATGTGGAAGTGACTGTTTGCTTTGTTCATCATACCTTAAATTTTGATCTGCAGGTCTCCTCATCACATATGTGGCTTTGAACTTGATGGATGGGCATGGTCAGCCAGCTTTGCTTTATATAGTTCCATTTACACTTGGTAAGTACAAGATCCAATGATGGCATGTTGGTCTGCAGTCTTTTACATTTCATTCTTCCCTCTCCATCCACAAAAATGGCTCCTTGGTCACACTTCAACCTATTCTATTAGCTTTTAAAGTTCTTTTGCTTAAATCATGCCAATTAGTATCACTTCATTTTTGAGCCAAAACTAAGTGAAAAAGGAATCATGTTATAATTTGAGTTTTTGGTGACTGCAAAAGGCCTATCACACAACCTTCTGCCTTTATCTGGGCTTGCGGCTTTCTATGAACTTTGGTCTTTAACCAAGCTGAATCACATCCTGTGTTCCATGTATTCAATCTATCCTATCTTGCTTGTTCATCTGATTTTAGTGCAAAATTTCATATGTGGGTTGGACAATGAAATAAAGATGATTTTATTGAGAATTGAATTCTGACCTTATGTAGCATGAATACTGAAATAGACACTGGACACAACACAAACACGGACACTTTGACACGTGTAGTCTCCAAAATATAGGACACAAATCTATATATTTGATCATTATGTACCTACATACTCAAAATCATCTATAGACAGGATTAGTTAAATATAATAATTTAAACACATGGTCAACTAATACAAAAATGAATCTAAATTTATCTATCTAATATACAAAAAGCGAAAAGTACCGATTATATTAGATTTGTTTCTTATTTCTATAATCATAATACAAACTTATATAATAAGTTTACAAGGGTTTTTTCGAAAATTATTATATATGTTATTAACATTGTGTTGGAACTAGGTCAAAATCATGTCAGTGACAAAAAAATGTTTTTCAAATTGGACACTTTACCGATACGTATCGTACGAGTGTCATACGCTTGTGTACACACCATTTATGATACATGACCGATTCTGCAATAACATTGCGTAGATAAAACTTGATTGTTGTCTTCAGTAGACATTTAGTTACTTCATGATAAGATCTGGCCATTTTTCTGTAACCTTATTCTGGAATCACAAATGCAGGCACCTTTTTGTCATTGGGAAAAAAGAGAGGTGAGCTGAAGATTTTATGGACAAGAGGGGAACCAGAAAGGCCTTGCTGTCATATCCAAGAGGATAATCAATCAACTAACAGCCACCATTGAACAGCAGCAGGCTTGTATCCTACTTGGTATATTAATATATAGGAGAGTGGTAGAAACTCCTAGGACATTGTGTAACTTTGTTGTAACAATTTCAGCCAAATGGTATGATAGCATGCACTTAAATCCTCCTGAGAGATATCACCCAATTGTTCTGATATTGAAGAGGACCATGAATCTGTGTACTGTAACCTTATTTTTTGTGAGATAGCAGATGGAGAATCCATGAGGGTCTGAACAAAACCATGCCTTTGCCAACCAAAATGTCAAGAAGCAAAGATACATGCATAGAAAATTCCGATCCAAGAGGGGAGGCACTGTTGGAAAGGCTGCTAACACTGAGAAGCTGCTGTCTACTATATAAGCATAACTTTGTTGTATTATTATCATCATTACTATTGTTAATGTTGTATCGTATGGGATTTGAAGTTGAAGTTAGCTAAATTTTTGTTCCTGTAAGATTTTTCATGTTACCAATTTCCTTAAATCTCTCGAGATGAAGAGGAAAGACATTGATCTGTCTAGTCTTTGGTGTTTTGTATATGCCAGTTCTTGCATGAAAAGTTGGCTAGATGAAGACGTGCCAGTTATGAAAGTTAAATTAGTACAATTTTAAGTAAAGTTTAAGACATGTTACATAATACTTTGAAAATTGTATTCTCAGAACAATAGCAGAAGACAGTAATTTAATCAACTAAACTCAGTTTCTGAGTTGAATTTAGTTAAGTTAAATTCAGTTCATAAACAATCTCATTAACTTATAATTGTAATCTCTAAATTCAAGATTTTGGTAATTGTTTATTTGAATTTAAATCTAATTGTCAGTAAGATCCCATAATATATAACCTAATTGATTTATTGACATTCCAATGGCTCCTTAAAGAGAGGAGCCTCGGTGGAAGAGAGAGGAAGGGAGAAGAGGGCAAATAAGTGCTTTCACAGACCTATGGAGGTGCAGGAAGAAATCTATGAAAACTTAATTGTTATAAATCTTAATCAAACCTAAAAATATTTAAATGCTTATTTCACTTCAAATTTTCTTGCCATAGTTATAATATAATAACAAGAAGTTGTCAGAAAACGAAATATAGAGTTTATTAAAAAAATAAACCTTTGAATTACACTTTCCATAAACAGTCTAAAAAAGGATATTTTGAAATGTTTGGATTCTATCTGATTATTATTTTTGCAGGTTTTTCTTCTTTCTCCTCCGTACTTTCCTCTATCCTATAATCTAAAATGGTAGTTAAAACACCTCTATTACAGTATACTTCGAATATTCAAATAGCATAATGTAACATAGAATTTCATAATCCAAAAAATGGTTCTGGATCAAATTACGTAATCCAAAATAATATTTGTAGTTTCGTAATCTAATATAAAATTACTTAATCTAAAACAAGATTACATGTCATAAAACAAGAATATAAGATTCTGAATATGAGACATAATTCTGAATTAGAAAATCCAAAACGAGATAATTCTGAATCTGAGACATAATTTACAATATATTTTATTATGTAAAATGTGGGTCCACACAGGAATCATTTCTTCCCGCACCTCCATAATTTTGATCCACACCCATAAAATTTTATACTCTAAAACATGCCATTTAATATAATTTTTGTATTGTAAAATCTCAATTACAATTTTTTTATTTATTTTGAATTGTGTATTTTAAAATATAAAAAATTATATATTAGATTATACATTCCAATTCTAAAATATAAATGAAAAAATATATTCTGAATTAGACATTTTGAAATATAAAATTTATATTTCAAATTGTAAAACTGAAATAAAAAATTTATGAATGTGCAAAATGAAAGAGGTATATGAAGCTGCTTTGCATGAGTGAGCAGATGAGTGAATGTTCATTACATGAGTGACCCAAGAAAATTTGTATAAATACCCAACACTGTAAAATATATTTAAAATTATTTTGAAAATATTATTTTTTGATAAAAAATATATAATCAATCTAAAATAACTAAAAATTATGCTTTGTGAAATTATCTTCCTGAAATACATTTGTCCAGTCGATGAACTTTTGATATAGTTCAGATGGTAGTTGAGATGTAAGGTTTTCTTTGTTCAACAAGGGGTGAGAAATTATATCGAGAAAATAGGGAAGGTAGGAAGCAATTGTGAAAGAAGACATATTAATGAAATTCTTCTAAAAACCCTATTCCAGACAATCTGTAAACATATTTCATATTGAAACTAAAAAACTAACTACAACATACATACATCTTCAACCCACAACTCTTAAAAAGAATCTTGTGAACGGTAAAACTTTAAGATGGCACAAAGGTAGGTCTTAGTGTTGATATTAAGCAGTGTGGAGATGTAGGGAGAAGTCAATCTGGATAAGGGTATTCTGTCCATGAAGATGAGGATGCATGTTGAAGAATCAGTTGCCATTTGTATGTCATGAACAAAGATAAAGGATTTGGTTACTTCAAGCTTTCTTGTTCAATAAAATTGATAACAAATCTACATGCAGAAGAGTATAGTCACAAATAAAAACTAAAAACAAACACAATGGCCAAATAGTTCAATTATGTCAAAGTATTAACAAATTTACTGTCTTATTTCAATTAAGTAGTGTTCAATGACTGTAACAACACATAGATAACAAAATGGACAACTACATAATCAAGGAAAGTAAAACTAGATCCATTGTTAAATGAGATTGATTATGAGTAACTTTATAATATTTCATGTTTCTTATCTTTTCCTGTCCCAAACATTGCATTATTTACAAGGTATTTGAAACATTAATAATAAATCATATTTCAATATTTTCTTACTCACTAGATAAAAAGTTTTAAATGTTTTTTCACAGTTTCAAAGCATTAAATATAAATTTTCATTTAAATTTTCATTTAATTCTTATAAGAAGAAAATGTAAGAGAAGAATACATTAATGACAATCAACAGTTTAAAAATCACATGGTTGACTTGCTAAACCGAATTTCATGTAAGTGAATTTTACTCGAAATGAAGTTAAGATTAGCTCTTATCCACACCAAAAATGTCTTGACAGAAAATCAATGTATTACAAATTAAAAGTACAAAACTGCGAAGGCTCAACAATAAAGATATACCATTCCATACAAACTATTATTTTTATTTGACAAAGTACAAGAGAGTCCCCAGAATAAAATTACCACCAAAAATGAACTGCAAAGAATAGAATAAAACAAAGGAAATGAAAAAAGGAACTGACATGCAAAACTTTTCTTGCGCTTGCCAGCATCTCTCAAAATTGTTGAAGCCTCTGGGAAGGATTCATTTCCATATTCCATTCTAAGTCCAGTCCTGAAGAGGGAAAGAGATTTAGTCAGTTGTGAATAAGCACACGAGAAATGAAAAAAGGAATGAATTACGGGTAAATTTTCTTTTTCTTTCAAAAAGGAAAGAAACTATCTTGAAAAGTGATTTTTTTAAAGAAATTACAACATTAAATGTATCACTTAGCAATGCATCCTGGCAGTGATTTCTAACAAGCTTTTTATTTATTGATTTCTTAATCATTAGCAAAGCCCTATTCACAAACACTGAATGAATTCAAGCACAATTCATATAAAAACAACATTCAAAAACTATTAAACTCTCAAAAGTTGATATCAAGATTTATTAATTGATAGAATATGGCCTAATGCAATTGAGACCCAGCACCACAACGATTAGCTAAAAGAAAAAGAAGCATCACCAAGTATATGAATTGTGCTTGAACAAGAAAATAAATATTTGAAAACAGTGAAACTATAAAACTAAAATCATGCCACCAACACTAACAAAAATTGCAGAATATTCAAAAAGAAACAAGAGTGAAGTTCAAAACGAAAGGGAAATAGAGAGCTGAAGACGCAAAATACATATAAATGACCCAAGTTTCTAAGCAACTAAATAGAAGTGGAGAAAGGGAAAATAAAGGAAAATGTTTTAGCACAAATTATTTTTGAAGTTCAGCTCGGAAATATGGTGGATCAGAGAAAATACTGTAATAAAGGGTGAAATCATACAAGCATGTCGCCTTATAAAACCATCTGCAGTGAAAAGCACCGTCTTTCGTTCTTGACCTGATGATAAAAGTTCTTGCATTCTTTCTGGCCAGTCAGAATTTAATCTTCGGGCAAAATCTTCCACTTCCCTGCATCAAATGATACAATGCAGATAAATTTTAGTGTGCACATGTCATCATCTTAAAAGCACTCCATTGTAACAACCATACGAACATCTCTTTACATTAAAGAGATATCGTAGGTTACTAAAATGGAATGTTAAGAAAACATGGAAGGTAAATATAAAGAGTGTCATAAACATTGGCAATAGGACTTCAGCGTTCAGAAATCATAGGTTTCACTCTCTTATGAAATTCCTAACAGAGGTGGTCTCATTTGTATTCAAAAAGAAAAGGAAAATACAAAGATGAATAGGAGCACGGCTCCCCCAAGTCACAGAAGATCTTTGGACTCCAATCAATCATTTGCCCCCTGTAACAGAATTCTTATCCTCTAACTATCTCTCCAAAAGACTTCTCCCACCCTTTCTAAAATATGCCTTGTCCTCAAGGAAGAATGTGGAAAATTTATTTTGAATGGAAGTAGCAAGCTCCCTTGATGCTTCTTCCACTGGCAGGGACTGCCAAAAGATCAGACATTCCACCACTGTGGAACCATGGCTTCAAATCTCTCTAGTTGCTAAAATAGCCTCAGGGGTGGCAGGTTCCACTTCACCAACTCAACTCGTTGGGATTGAAGAAAAGTCAGCAAAAACCACTCTTCAAGGACTTTTTAAGCTGAGAAACATGGAATATGGGATGAATTCGAGCTGATGAATGTAACTGTAACTTATAGGCCACATTTCCAATGCCGGATACCATCTGGAAGAGGCCAGAGTAGTTTGGGAATAGCTCGGAACAGTTATGGCGAACAAATGATTGCTGCCTTTGGGGACTGACTTGCATACAATAGTTTGCTAGGCATGCTGCAAATGAAATTTCAATTGACTAAGAGCTGCGTCTCAGTAAAGCAACGCCTTTGCCCTCTTGTTACTGAATCATAAAATTTAGTTAACATAGAAATCCAAACAGAAGGGGGGGACAACATGAAACACCCGTTAAAAACAATCAACCCTCACACCAAACATAATTCACCATGGAAGTTGGATAGGGTTGTATCTCATTGCAGATGCAAACCAACCTAGGATGTTCTATACCTCATCCCTTAGTTTCGGAAATCAACTCAACACAGACTAATGGAAATGGTATTAAGCTCAGTGATGAATGGTAGAGAGAGCATCCGCTACTTTATATTCTAGACCTGGTTTATAATTTACCTCGACTTCGAAGTCCATTAGTTTGGGTAACCAGCTATGAATGAAGCACAAACACAGACATGAACACAACACAGCATTACCTGTGATCTCCCAAATGAAGGTCACGACAGCACAGGTATACATACACATATGTATACACATGCATACATAGATACCCACGCATACTAATCATCATTATGAATTATTTAATACATTCAAAATCATCTAAGAAAAACCCGGTCAAACATAATATTTTGAACACGTTGTTGCCTAAAACAGAAAAGGATACAATTCATTCGTCTAAAATCCAAAATGTGAAAAGAGGGTCTCATTTATTTAAGACATTTCAGCCTTTTGTCATCATTGAAAAAGACACCCTCTAGCTTAGGTTCATCTAAAGACAATTAGCAACTTCAAGAATTGCGTAATCATCAAATGAACCCAAATCATATCTGCCTATATCCACAATTTTGTTTCCTTTTGATAAATTGTGAAGTATTCCTTCAAAGAAGTTGAAGAACTACCAAATCGTCCACTCTATGTGATACCATCATGTTTCTCTTGAGAGAATGGATAAATGAATAAGTACTCTAATTTCTTTCATAGCATGAAGATGAACAAGGTTGTGCAAGTAACTAAAGGGCAATATTTTGAAGTATAGAAGCACTAATACCATGAGCTAGCTACCTTGTTTTCGGATTCATGTTACCCCTATCACTCAATGAATCAATATCATCTAAAAATTCTCTTCCATATGATAAGTTAACAAACTCTATATTAACTCGTCTCTTGCATCCATATCGAGAAATAATGTCTTAAAACGTTTAGCAAATTCAATGTCTCGATGTGGAGGAACTCAATTACAATCTTCACTTAGCCATAGATGACTATAATACCTACAATTAATATATATATATATATACATATATAGCATATCAAATATCATCCATTATGTAATCCTAAAACAATACGTATAAATAAAAGTTAATCACCTTGGATTTAAAGAATAATCTAAGCAATGACGGGCCACTCTTAGATTATCAATCAAATAATGTAGAATTAACCACTGCATAAAAGGTTGAACATTCACTTTCTTCCTTCCTCTCATAATCATATATGGCTCTCTTCACCTTTTCATTCATTGAATCTCACATTTCATACATTGGGTGAAGAGAAGACGCTTCCATATTAGTTCTTCGACAAACATCATAGAAAAGAATGTATGTGATCCACCTTATCCCACCAATTATCATATGGGTAAACCAAATTATTTTCTTTTTAATTCTTAGCTGCACATATGTTCTTCAAAGTAACATTTAGTGTATGAAATACACATGGAGTTCGATAAATAGATTGAAAGTGAGCTTCAATCATTAAACCTGCTACTTAACAAAAAGCTTCACCATCTGTCTTTTACCTAATTTGAACAGTCTATAACTTATAGAAACATTTGTCCGTTCTCCATGACAGCCATGAAATTAATAAGGGATCTTTTCTTAGAATAACTCCATTCATCACTAGCAATGTTTTGGCTCCTTGAATTTTTAACTGGATGTAACAATTTCTCTACATGATTCCTCTCATTTTGAAGTAATGTCCCCCATTTACTATAGCTGGAAGGTTTGTAATCACTAAGATAATTGTTGGCAGCATAGAAAATGCTTTCTTTATAGCAAGGATTTCTTGCTAAATGAAATGGCAACCCTAAGAAGAGTGAAATGCTCTAGTAACTTCATGGTCAAGTTGTTCTCTACCTTGCATATTAAATACAACATCTATACTCTTGCTTTTTTCTGGATCAACGACACCAATTCTTTTATCCGTTGATGAGGTAACCGGAGGTAAGGAAATCAATGTTATTTTTGACATGTCCCTTTTCGATGTAGCCTATATTAAAGATCTGCACCTCAAAAGCAAGAAGTAGAAAGAAATGAAGTAAACACTGATGCATGTATTATTTTTATTAATGAAAGCAAAATACAATAGGATAACAAATCCAACTGCCCAAAGCTATGCTCCTCTAGAACAACCAACAGAATACAAATAGGATCTCCACTCCCCCTCCACAATTCATTTTTTTCTCACCAAAATGTTCTTTTCTCTCTCCTCCAACTGCTCTACCCTTAAGTCATGCCACCTCAACCATTCGATTCTTCTTTCTCATATACACTTTTTCCCATCGTGTCTTACTACCTTCATGGGCCAGTGGTTCCTGAAGCCCACTCATTCTAAATTGAGCTTCTTCCTATTAGATTTCTTGAAAACCCAAAAAGAGATAAGGAAAAAGTTCAATCACTCTGCAACCCTGTCCTCTGTATATGCAGTAGTTCATATAAGACATTCAGCAATGCGGATGACTAGGCAGAATAAAAGATATTGACTTGCAAGAGCAACAGAAAATATGCCAGGGATTATAATAACACCCATAAAAATACAATAGATTTTAAAAATAATACAGTAAACAACAATCAGTCAGAAAATAATCCCACCTGTCAATTTTTTCCTTTAAAGCAGGATCAATCTCATCATCTATATCACCATCATCAAACTCAGGCTTAGAAGTAAAAGCATCATCTTCTGCATAGTGTAAATAGGAGGTCTCACTAATTATCTCAGCTTCAGAACTTTGGTGTCTGATATCATGACCATTTACCTCCTATTGTAAGGCAATAAAATAAACACTTCAACATTTTGGTGAGCAGAGACCATAACCTTTTTCATTCAAAATTGACATAGTGCTAAATGATTTAATGATGTGTAGGTTATATAGCAGAGCATTTCAAAACAACCTTCTTGTTCACTTCAGATGCCTCCTTCAGAGAAGAATTCTTCTGTTGCTCTTTTTTCCTCCTGTTCTTCTTTTTATTCTTTGAAGTTTTAACTCCCTTGGGATCTGTGACAAAATTCTTCACTTCCAGTAAGAAATTCAAAAGGGGAACTGAAGAAAAATATAAAAAGGCTATAGCTCTCAAATAATTCCTCCCTTAAAGCATCTCAAAATAATTTCAAAAAGCAATTAGTAACTACAAATACCAAAAACCATAAAAAATTCTCGTCCTAAATGTTACAAAATGTGCATTTTCACTACTTAATGAAATTTGGCACTAAGAAAATAAAAAAATACACCAATAAAGAAATAAGTTAATTCTGTCAATAGATAACTTCACTTATTTGTTTTTCTGATTAAAATTAGTCCAAAACAATATTCACAGCAATTTCAAAAACTTAAGTCAAAATTTGAAGCCATGTTTAAGTATTTCTTATATCAATTTAAATTAGATTTAGTTGAAGGGTAAAAAATGCTAGCCATGCTCATACAGAAAAAGAGACAGATATTAGCAGTCTTCTTGCCAATACTACTTCAGCTTGCCTGTCATAAATTTTGTTGGAGTAGCAATAATTTATCATCTAAAAAAGCTGCCTGGATATTCTCAAATAGGGTGCCATCATATTTACGTACACCACAGACCACCCATACTTAACACTTATCTGTGCATCCTATCATTCAGAATTACATTGTCAACATGAAGAAACGTATGCCAAGTTGGATAATGGCCCAAACCAATTCATAAGCACATCTAATGGTTCAGAAGGGCCTTCTTACGACCAATGAGGTCCAAACCAATTAGTAATGAGATAAGTATCCATTTAATCAAGTAATAGACAAAATACATGAAGTGAAGAGAAAGATAAGGAGGATTAGTATGTTCAATTTACCTCCATCATTTCCATTGATAAAAGACAATAAGTCATCAACTGAACGATCATCCACATGTTCTTCTTCAACTTCAACATTCTGAAACATGAAAACAGATTATTTATATCAAACTTATCTACAATTTAGGAATAAAAAAATTGAAGCAAGAACAAAAGCACCAGTGTTGTCAATGATTGGTGATGCATCTTTGAAATAAAAGAAACAAATGACATGTTACTCATCTTTCACAGCTTTAGTAGAGGAAAAAATTGTCACACTATGCAACCTATGCTCACTTCTATGGATTTGTTTGGAGAGTAACATCAATATTTTTAAATTTTAAGCTTACATGGCACAGCACTAGGCACAGGGCAAGATAAGGCAAGTGGTGCGGTTTGAACATCGCTGCACAGATTTTCCTTTTTCTTCATTGTTTTATGTTTAGTTGATGATGATAGTTTATTGTCCTTTCTCTTCATAATCTTGGGTTTAAATACAACTTTTATTCCTACAACTTTTAAGTCCCAATACTTCAAAAGTGTAGCTTAAGGTCTATAGTTTCAAAAGTTAGGTTACGGTTCAAACTTATAGCAATATGCCAAAACAACTTGCCCTACATGATGCACCATTTTAATCAATGTTTAATATATTAGATGAAGTAACACCCAAAGATAAAGTCATAGGGACCACTAATGTTTTTAAACCATAAATTTTCTGTTCATATTTATGAAAATCTTTTATCAAAATAAATTTACATTTCTCCAACATTGCTACCTTGCTTCAAAAATGATATTATGCAATCTCATAAAACTATGGACGTTAATCAAATACACCACAGGCAACACTGATCAGCACTGTTCTGAAATAAAAGTTCAAACACAAATACCTAATTTAGGAATAGAGTTAAACACGTTTTCGGTACTTCCGAAGTTTTCTAGCGACTTTTATGCCTAAAATTTAATAAATATGTCAATTTGGTCCTGACATCAGCTTTGTTACTTTAAAATTAACAATGTTGGTGGTGTGTAATCATCTTAATCAAATATTTGCAGGTATATTGACAAGTGACATTGCCAAAATTCACATGTTAACACCATTAATTCAAATGTAACACCGTAACTGCTAGGACCAAATTAACATATTTAATAAATGTTGGGTCTAAACACTGAAAATTTTGAAACACCACTCCGATATGGGTCAATTTTGGAGGTACCAACAACTTATTTAACCCAAGGAATAAGGGACACAAGTGACATTGACAACATGACATAAAATGTGTTAAAGATAAAGAAACAATTTGGTGGCACCTTTAACCTTTCGCGCTCTTTTAATTCTTTTCTCTTTTTAGCATACAAACGGTTCAAAAGCCTGATCCTTGGGTCAGCAGTTATATTTCTCAATGGCTCCAGCTTTTCTTCCTGGGTCAACAGAATCTGTGAGAAATGAAAACAGAAAATCCAAGAAGATATAATTGGCATACAGAGTTCTCACAAGCACCAGACACCTCTGTAAGATCATCGGGCAAATGAAATATATCGCGTATCTCCTCTGGCGTCTTCCCTTCAATTATTCGAGCAAGTGCACGGCTGGTTAGATCAACTAATGGTTTTAACTGAAGGCTGTCTGCAGCAGACGTCAACTCACAAAGCCTCTCTGTGTCTATCCTAACAAATTTCTCATCATAAGATTTACGTTCCTATGTAAAAGAACAATCCCTAAGTCAAACACTTTTCACATTTATAGTTCAGACTGGGAATTGTCTTGTCAGGTATATACATAATAACTAAGAGCATTGAAAAAAAGGAGTCAAACCTTGTTTGACCGGCCTGGTACTTGATGAAAACGACAATAATCAAGAATTAAGCTCAACATGGCAGGACTGACTTGTTGAGGAAGACATATTGCACAATTCTTGGAAGATCCCATGCCTTTTTGTATTATTTCTTGACATATAAGTGGGCAAAACATTGCAATTTCTTGTTCCACTTGTTGGATTGAATCATCTGAAGTTTGAAGCCAAACATAAGGCTTCATCATCTGAAAATACAAAAACAGGTATCAGATTCAGTCTCAACTTAAGAAAGTAATCAATGCCAAGTTTTGATTCACTATTAGGGAAGTTTCACTTGATTAAACTAAAAAATACCATTTTTTATTCTCCAGACAAGAAAAGCACACAACTCAACATTAAAAAATCATAGAAAATTGGAATACAAAACCTATTAAAGAGACTATCAGCCCAAACTAAGTTAATTCAGTGATTCAAAGAGAAGATAACACACAGAATTGAATAAGCCACATGCAAGACTAATGCTTTCAAAGAAGTTTAAAAAACATCTCGAAAGAGGGATTCACCCTTGAAACTCCGTTATTTAATTGATGGGTGATGCATGCACATGCTGTTCAATTTTGAATCGGCAGCCCTTTCCTTACAATCTCCATTGTCAAAGAGATTGAGGAGAAAACTAAACCAGAGTCATTTCAAATGCTAAAACAACTCATTAAAACTGAAAACTAAAAGGCAGCTTGTATTCACATAATCAAAATTTCATATCAAATAAACACATAATTCCAGATGCAATGATGGAGGGTGTTGGGATTCAGCTATGTAGAGAAAAAATTGGCAGTTAACTTATAAAAACGGCATGTATGTTTTGAAAAAAGTAACTTAAAAGAGAAAAAACCTCTGTATTGATTATTTTGATGAAGTTACAAGCTTCGTTACAGCATCCATACATAGACTACAGAAACTAAGTTGCTAAAACCTATTGAAATTATTGAACATAGAGTAATTTCAATAATGTATTAAGTATTACAGGAAAAATAGAAATGGATTAACAAATCGTACAGAAGATAGCTGATAAATAAAGGTCAAAGGAATAGGTTAACAATTCAACCAAAAGCAAACAGGCAGCAGCACAACTCAAATGAAACATTGAGCCACAACTTAAATGGTTGAACCAAAAATATATATTCCCTTATACACAAGAAAGCATACCTCAGGTTTAATAACTGCCAAGTCAGTTTCTGACATCTGCCAACAATTTGAAAAGCAACAGGGACACTTGAAGTTTTTTACAATGCAAGGACCTCCTGATTTTAGAAATAAACTACAAACCCAAACAACAACCTAATATCTCCCCCTGTCAAAGGAATTCTTCAAACAGGATGTTGTTACTCGAGCAACATTATTCAAATGCACAAGATCCATGGGAGACTCGGCAGTGTTACGCGGATCTCCATCACAAAAGTCAACCAGTAAGTAAAATAGGTGTGAACTTGCCAAATAGCACAAGCCCAGATTGATGTCTCAAATTCAAGATGAAAGCTGCAATGTTATGGATAAGAAATCAATAACTGCAGCAGTTGACAATATAGAAATGAAGGGCAGACAAATATACTATTCCAATATTAAGCATTGCCAAAATACAAGCATTAGCATACTGTATACGTTAAGACTACATAAATTGAAGCAAATAATAGACTTTCTCCAACTTTATTTTGTACTTAAAAATTTTGTAATCGAAGTAAGTCAACAACATAGCTTTGTACAGATACACCAAATGCATACAAAATACAATTGTTTAATTCCATAAACATGTAATAGTCTAGAATTGAGTAATTTTTCTTAAATCAACATCAAATCTCAAGTAAGGTTTTCACTTCTCAGAATACCCTCTAGCAAACTACTTAAAACTAAATAGCTAGTTCCTGCTTTAAAGAACTCAACAAATGCTAGATTAGAAGTATAAGCTTTTCTTTACCTTGTTTATAAACCCACTTCACTGATGACACCCAGTACCAAACCAGCTCTAACACTTACTTTCATGGCATTATCCAACAAATATTCTTTTAAATTCACAACCAAAAAGAGAAAAGAAGTTAAAAAAATCAAGGGATAAATCAACTGTAATTCTATTATTTTAAAACATTACTAGCCTAAATATTGAGTGATTTCATCATTATTTTTCAAAGCAAATCAAAAAACAAAAATATATTTTTCGGGGCGTGCAGGACATCCCAGCACACCATAGTACCACAATCAGTCCTGCGCATTCCCAAGCTCATTTCTGAGGTGAGAAATAACTCAACTTTATTATTTCAGAAACCTCCTAATCCTCACACAGATTTCACAGCCAAGCAGAACAAATTAAAGGGACAACAACAGAACAACATAAGAGTGTAAAGCATGTTTTTTTATTGAGAAAAAACACATTCTGAAGAAAACCCACAATTCTCTAGAACAAACTTAGGGGAATGAAACGCTCAAATCAAATGTAAGAATGAATCCGTGTGTACCTGGGAAATGGATTTGCAGAGTGACAAGACAAAGAGAAATATAGACAAGGAGAAAAAGGGAGTTAAGAAATTTTTTGTGACTGAGAAATTTTTCACTTTAGTGGTCTGTAGTTGGAATCGTTGTCAATGTCAATGACAAAGTGAATACGAACGATAGGGAGAAGCAAACGACACCGTTCCCAACTGAACCCGATTAGGTTTGGTTTTGGGATGTCGTGTGAGATCCATGACGAAGGAGAAGTATCCCCTTTCCT
>Ga0209389_1001202_pt1 | contig 17797 bp, 17 predicted proteins | sample CowpearedBW_FD_187526 | JGI IMG/M metagenome (GOLD analysis project Ga0209389, IMG submission 187526) | Root nodule microbial communities of legume samples collected from California, USA - Cow pea red BW (SPAdes) (version 2) | ecosystem: Host-associated > Plants > Roots > Nodule | place: USA...
GTTCTAAGTCTTGATCAGTGTTATTTCGCAACCAAATAGCAGGCGCCGAGCAATGATACATCATCAAATCCAAAACCAGCATAAAATGCATCAAAAGCAACATAGTTAACGCTTCACACTGACTTAGCCACAAACACAGAACACGTTTTAGCAATCCAATTGCACGGCATTATCTAAAACTAAAACCACGCATCTATAGTTTCGAAATTAAAAATCAAATTCAGCATAACGAGTGTAGCAGTGGTGACCACGCAATTCTACACGACAATGATCCAGAGGTGGATTTACCTCGGGACGATCAGGAACGGGAGGGAGCAATCCGATAGATCTCGCGGACCTAACGGAGCTCAAGAATTTTTCTCCAACCTTGGACAAATCCATTGCTCCTCCCTGGGAGAGCAAGAAGAACGGGAGCAAGAAGAAAACCCTAGAGCTCTCGATCCCTCCCTCGCTCAAATCACCATTGAAAATAAACGGATTCCCCAGCACACTTCCAAAGGGAAACAAGTTCGGCTGCATCTCAACTTAAGACGCCGAGATCCACCACTCACAGCCGCGTTTCATAGCGAAACGGCTGCGTTCACCTCTCGGCGAGATCTGAACGTTGTGGCATGAAAATGAGAGTTCGGAACTGGAAAATATGGCGATGGCGTAGTTATTTATTTGCGTTGAAGAGTTTCGGGTCTTGCTTTTACTTCACTGGCCACAGTACAGTGCATGAACGTGATCGTTGCTCCCTCGCTTGGTACGCTCGTTGACGAAAAGTGGATTAGAATTTGGGATCAGACACTGACTTTGCGCGCATCTGGTTTTGTTTGTCGTTGCTTTACCAAAAAAATTAAGTCGCGTGGTATGGGATTTGGGATCAGTACTTGGAAAAGGTTACTTACTTCTTAAATTTACGCTAATCAAGCAACTAAATTAGATCAAACTTGCTTGTGTATATGGAATGTAAGACCCCTAGTAATCAAGTAATTAACAGTTAAATGAGTATAAATAAGATAAAATCTTCACCTTTCTTTCTTACAAACATTAGCCTTTTTTAATAAATAAGATCATTAATACCTTCATCACTCTCTCACCAAAAAAATGTGATTATTGAATTAATTTCTGAAAACAGTGGTAAAGAAAAACTACTGAAATTTAATTTATCTTTATGAATAATCAATATAGTGATAGAAATAATTGGTGGTACCTAATGATTTGGAAGACAGCACTTTTCAACAAAAAAAAAATCATCTCTTTAAATTTTTTAGAGAATTCAGGATTTTGCGATTTTGCCGATCATTAATCGTATGGTTTAAATAATTTGAAGTTTAATGATATTTGTGATAAGTAAAAACTGATTCATTTATTTTGAAAATTTGAAATTATTTGAAATAAAATAAGTTATTTGCACGAGGAAATTAAACAAAAATTAAAATTGAGGAATTTTAAATATTTCAAATAATTAAAAGGATAGAATTTGAAGTTTACTAATTAAAATAATTTCAAATAATTAAAATAAGTAACCTTGTATTTTGATGATGAATTTATATAATTCGATAAATTCAAATGCATAGTATTTAAATTATTTATAAAAAAATTTATTTCAGTTTGTACATAGTTTATTTGGATCGAATAATTGAAATATCTTAAATTTCAATTTTTTTATAATGCAAATTAATTTTCATTTTAAGCCAAATTCAACTATATCTTTAAGTCCGAGTTAAGTTAGCTCAACGTTCAATCCGAGAGTGCTCCTATCGACTTTCGATTCAAGTCAAGTCCGGAAGATTCAACCTCGATCCACTAGGTTTGACCTTTATCTCGAGTTAACTCATCTCAAATTTCAACTAGGGTTGATTGATTTCAACCTTCACATTAGGTTGACTCGTCTTAACCTTCAATGCGAGCCAACTTTGCTCTAACCTCAACACAAGCCAACCCAACTCAATTTGTGGTGTGACCCAATTAGGCTTAACCTTTAACTCGGGCAAACTTGACCCAACCATCGGTCAAGGCTGACTCAGCCAACCTTCAACTCACACCGATGAAACCTAATCATCAGCTCGTGCTAACTCAACCCAACCATCGACCTAGGCTAGCTCAACCTGGCCATTTACCCGGTTTGACAATCGACCCTGCCCGAATCAGATTGGCAATTGACCAATTCTAGCTTAGCCCAACTATCAGCACAAATGAACTTAGATCCACCTTTGGCCCTAACTAACTTAACTCGACCTTTGATTTGGACCGATATGACCATCGACCCAAGTCGAGTCAACATGACCTTCAACCTAGGTTGACTCGGCTCAACCATCAACCTGGATCAACTCGACTTGGGTGATAGTCGGGCCGAGTCAAGTCAACTACTAAGCTGACACAACTTATATTGCTTATCGTCTTAGGGGACTCAGATCGACCTTTGCCCTGAGCCTGGCTCAACCCAACCATCTGCTCGAGCCAAATTGACTTGACCACTAGCCTGGGCCAACTCGGCCTGATTGTCGACTTAGACCGCCTATACCAACTATTGGGTCTGGCTTACTCAGTCTTACCATCGCTTGAGTCGGCTCGGTCTGACCATTGATATAGACAAAATAAAATTGACCATCAGTCTGAGCTAACTCGGTTCGACCATCGGCCCATGCCCACTTAAATCGACCATTGTCTTGGGCTAACTAGGATCGCCCTTCGTCACAACCCAGACATGGATCAGCCTTCATTTTGAGAATTACTCAAGTTGGCCTTCGTTCATGGCCTGACTCAGCCCAAACTTCAACTTAGGTAGACTTAGATCGACCATCAACTTGGGGCGAATTTCAACCTGACTTGTGAAATTCGTAATCGATTAACTCAAAGGTCAAGCTAATTTGGCATAAACTATAGGTCAAATCGATTTGTATGAAGTGAAAGTCGAGCCGATTCAGCCTAAACTTAAGGTATAGTCGGGATAACTCAGGCCAATGGTCGAACTAAGTCAGTCCGACCAAAATCACCCTGAGTCGGACCCGACCCTAGGGGAATATCAATCCAAGTCGATTCGATTTGAAGGTCAAGTAGAGTCGTTCCGAGCCGATGGTCAAGTCAGCACAGGCTGAATATCAATTTTAAGTCAGCTTGGATTGAAGGTCAAGTCGAGTCGATCTAGACCGATGATTCGGTCGAATCGATCCGGGCTAATGATCGAGTCGAGTCAGTCTCGACCGATGGTTGAGCCGAGTCCGAACCCAAGGTTGAACAATATCGATCTAGGCCGAATGTCGAACCGAATGAGCCCGGATTGAATGTCGTGCTGAGTTGACCCAAGTTAGCCCAAGTTGAATGTTGAATTGCGTTGGCTAACGCAAAGTCAAACCGAGTAAACCTTGGTCGAAGGTCGGTCCAAGCCGACCCCAACCAAAGTTTAAGGAAAGTTGTTCTCTGTGGAATGCCGAACCTAGTCGGTCGGGTCCAAAGGTCGGACAATGTATAAGGAAAATGATATAGTGACACACAAAATTTGAGAACTTCTTTCACAACAATACGTGGCACTGCCAAATTTTTTTAATTGAAATTGATTTCCATTGTGGCATAGTTTGAAAGGCAGACAAGAAGGTTTGTTTAGAAGATAAATTTCTTCAAATAAAGTGTTATTCTGAAAGTTGTTTTGAAGTGTGTTCGTCTTTTTCAAGTCCTATTCCTCTTCCTCAACCTCCTCCTAACTTCTTTAAGCTTTGTTGATGGTGTGCATCGTAGTTGTGCTTTTGAAATTGTTCTTTATCTTGGAGGCCTTATTTTTTGTTGACGTTTTGTTGAAGCTTGAATGGTGTTGATGTTGTAGAAGTCAATTGTTTAAAGTCGTAATCATCTTGGAACCCCTATTTTGCAAAGGTTATTAAACCAGTGTGTGGGTAGTCACCGTAAGTTTTCAAATTCGTAAACCTAGTATAAATTTGTTACTTTGTTTGTAATGGAGTTATTTATCGTCGCCTTTTCTGTGTAGTAGTGGATATTTTTTTAGGGGATTAGGTGGTTGGTTTTGTAAGAGTAGTATTTGGTCGTTATCTGCATGTATTGGCTAGTATGTTTGTCGATGTTCATTGGTGGTTGCTTAGGAAGTATGATCTCGTTGATGTCGTTGATAGTCTTGTTTTGGTTGTAATTGTGGGTGGTGTCTATATCTTACATTATTTTTTTAGGATAGATTTAATGTAAAATATAAATTAAAATAAACTTAATCTTATTAAAAATATTTACTTGAAATATTAATTTTGATAGAAATATTTGTGCATATTTATATAGAAATTAAATTTGGTTTCAATTTGGAGAGAAAAAAAATTGCACAATTTTTACAAACATTAGAACTAAATTGAGACAAAAATTAAAATACTATGACCAAATTGAAAATAGGAAAATGACACCTGACATAATAGTGACATGTGACACTATCACTGTCACGTGACACAATGTCAACTTGACACGTGGCAAATTTTTTTTTTGTTTAAATTAAAAAAATAAATAAAAATTCAAAAAATTCAAGAACTGACACATGACACCGTATTTAACGCCGTTACTACACCACTAACAGAAAGAACTTGATTACATCAAATTTCTCAAAGTAGGAATCAAATTGAAATAAAAAAAAATTGAGGGACCAAATTGATATTTTGCTACGAAAATGGGACCAAAGATATGATTTAACCTAATAACTTTTTTTTTCAGAATTACAAACTTTTATACCGGGGTACAAGAAGAAGAAAAAAAGGTGCATGAAGAAAGACCCTTCTGAGGGATCTCTCAAATTATCGGTCCAGTGCCAGTTCATTCTTAAAATCTTGTTTTGAAAATTTCTCAGTTTTCTATATATAATTCGAAAGTCACCTTTCGAAAAAACATCATTTTAAAAATTTGAGGAGGTGCCTGGATAAATTGTGGGGATGCAAGAAGTAAAAGTCCAGAATGGACCGTCATTCATTCCTGATTACTGATTTCATCCCCTACGAGCCTTTGCATGCATTTTTTTTTTATATTACAGGTTTAGCTGTTATTTTTGTATAAGCTAAGAATTTTATTTGGATACTCTCCTGGATCAGAAATTAGAACCATTGGATTTTTGGGTAACGATTAATCAAGGACTCTGATGTCACAAGGCGGTAGCCGAAGGCAGAACTGGACGTAGAGGATCGGAGTGCACCACGCCTCTTAACTAATCAGCACCTAACACCTCGTTGTTTTTGTCGTCTACTCCATAATTTACTTTATCGAGGGACCGTTTGAACCTTTCCTCTTTCTTGAAAAATTTTGTAACACGAAATTTCATCTTTTTTTTAAAAAAAAGGAACAAAGAAAGGAATAATGGTAATAATTAAATAAAAAAGATTTTCTTAGCACAACCAAACAGATCTAATTTCTCACTTTCCCTCATTTCGCATTTTGGCCAACTCACCATTCTCCTCGGGACGAGGCCTCACGCGATAACTATCATAATGGCTCCGTTTCCGTCTGAGAACGGCGTCGAAGGAGACGACGAGAGAGAAGAGGAAGATGAAGAGGAAGAAGAGGACGAAGAAGAAGTGGAAGATGAAGAAGACGAAGAGGAACCGAGGCTCAAGTACCAGAGAATGGGAGGTAGCATACCTTCGCTGCTAGCGAGTGACGCCGCGTCATGTATTGCCGTCGCGGAGCGGATGATCGCTCTCGGCACTCACGGCGGCACCGTTCACATCCTCGATTTTCTTGGGAATCAGGTTAGTTAACGTGTGATCATCTATTCGTTGCGTAATTCGACGTGGAGAATCTTCCGATTATTGTGTATCTGAGCTATTATTACTGGAATTGAAGCTGGTTAGATCAAATTTATGGAGTGAAAGAAATATTTCGTGTGATTGAGAACTTGCATGCTTTGACGTTCTCTTCAAATGTATGCTAGGAATTGTGGATATTATTTGGTTTATGCTAGCACTGTGCGCTTTGAGATTTCGCAATTTCTGTGAATTCGAACTGTTACTCGAATTGGAGCTGGGTAGATAAAATTTATGGAACGGAGCAATCTGTATTATTGAGAAGTTCGTTGGTTGATACTCTCTTCAAATGTATGCTAAGGATTATGGATGTAATCTGGTTTTTGTTGAATCCGTGCGCTTTGAGATTACACGTAGCTCTGGGGTCAGAATTTCGTAATTTCTGTGAATTTGAACTGTTATTTACTCAACTTGGAGCTGGCATGACTAAATTTATGGAAAGGAGAAATTCGTGTGGCAAATGAGTTGTTTTCGTGATATTCTCTTCAAAATCAGATTATGCATGGGTTTATGGATGTATTTTGGTTTATGTTGACATTACGCTTTGAAATCTTGTGTAGCGGCTGTTGGCTCATGGTCAATTGCTTGCGTGTTGTGTTATTTATAGGAATCCGTTTCTAATTGAGTTACCTTGTTATAGGTTAAGGAATTCTCCGCACATGCTTCTGTTGTCAACGACCTTAGCTTTGACACAGAAGGTGAATATATTGGAAGCTGTTCTGATGATGGATCAGTTGTGATAAACAGCCTTTTCACTGATGAGAAATTAAAGTTTGATTACCATCGGCCGATGAAGGCAGTTGCCTTGGATCCAGATTATGCAAAGAAAATGTCCAGGAGATTTGTCGCTGGAGGTTTGGCTGGTCATTTATATTTGAATTCAAAGAAATGGCTGGGCTACCGTGATCAGGTTTGTCAGAATGTTTTAATACTTGAGATATCTATTCTCTACTCTACAGTACTTTTTGTTTGTTGACGATAAAACTACCCCACCCTACCATTCCCCAAAGGTTTTGCACTCTGGTGAAGGTTCAATACATGCTGTGAAATGGAGAGCAAGTCTTGTTGCATGGGCTAATGATGCAGGAGTGAAGGTTTATGATACTGCCAATGACCAGCGTGTTACATTTATTGAAAAACCACGAGGAAGCCCACGCCCTGAGCTTTTACTTCCTCACCTGGTCTGGCAGGTTAGTCAAATGTTGATTTAGGCAAGCTCTCGAGTTATACCATTCTTCCATGCAGTCTCCACTGCTATAATTGAACGCTTATTCTGTTGCATTAGAATTTGAACAGTGGCAAGGCCATTATTTCCTATGTTCCTGTATATTTCTTGATAAAACTGAGGCGCTTAATGCCTTCTATAACTGTAGGATGATACCCTCTTGGTAATTGGATGGGGAACATCTGTCAAAATTGCTTCAATAAGGACAATTCACCAAAGGGCAGCGAATGGGTCGTTCAGACAGGTTCCTCTGTCTGGTGTGGCCCAGGTGGATATCGTGGCATCTTTCCAAACCAGCTATTTCATCTCAGGGCTTGCTCCCTTTGGTGATGCTTTGGTTGTTCTAGCATATATTCCTGGAGAAGATGGAGATAAGGATTTTAGTAGCTCAGCTCCTTCACGGCAGGTATTTATGCTCATTGGTAATAATGAAATGAAATTCTTTAATTTTCACGCTGACCTTCTATCCTATTGTAAACTCCTCCCTGTGTTTATATGCTACAACTTGTTTTCTTTGTTCATTCTTCTGTCTTTTACTCATTTAATGGTAAATTCTTCCAAATATCATAACTTGAAGTAGTAATTTCCTGGTCTATAATGCATAGGCATGCTGAAAAATTTATTTATTTATTATTACATTTTGTGAAAGATCAAACAATGAATTTGATCATTTGGATATTTTAGATTGCTTCAGTGTTATATGTAAGCAATGGTACCAGATCAGCACCATGTTGCTTCCCACTAGTTAGACATTTTCATATATATTACAGACAGGCATGTGGAATGCGCATTATTTACTATTTAGTGCATGTTGGTTCTATTTATTTTCGGATAAACAATATTGTTATACCAGCTAAAGAGCTTTTGGAAAAGAGAAAAAATAATTATTTACCCGAAAAATGATTTACCAAGCATGACCTAATGTGTCATGTCTCATTCTGGCTATATGTCATTGTGATTTTTGAGGGCACTGTTTCTTTTTGGGGGTGTAGAAAATAATGAACTCAAGCTGCATAACAAAGTCAGTTGAAAGCAATCAAATTTATATTGTATTTGCCAAAAATAAAGTGTATTTTGTGTATTATAATAGGAAGCGCCAATACTTCAATTTGCTTCACATACATGATGTCAGTACTCCTGGATACTTCTCCAATAAGTGTAAATGATGTATCAAGACCTGTGAAATACCGATACTTTTATTTGTTTCACTTATCTTATACTGAGATTGTTGAAGGTTCTACGGCTTTAAAACATTTATACCTTATAAAACTACATGAAACATACAAGTATGCGTAATATATGAACATGTCTCTTGGTGAAGCTGATTAAAAAATTGTCTCTCTATGAATTATTTAAAGAAAAAGAATGAAATAGATATTGTTATCCCATCCCTATATGTAATTTGTAAATAATATAGGAAGTAATTTGTGATGATAATGATTTTTAATTTTTTATCTATTTCGGCAATACCTAAAAAATGCGTATTTTGATTTTGTATATGTAGAATTGCAATTATATATTTATTTTTGAATTTTTATACATTTTTAAATATGTATCTTGTACATACCATATCCTGTTACCTTTAAAATAACTGTATTGATGTATTGAATACATATCTCTTACAAAGTGATTTATTGAATTCATGTATATATTCAAAAATTTGACTTTTTTAAGAGCTTGAGTAAAATAATTTTGAACAGGGCAATGCACAAAGACCAGAAGTAAGAATAGTAACATGGAATAATGATGAGCTTTCAACAGATGCTCTGCCAGTACATGGGTTCGAGCATTACAGAGCGAAAGACTACTCTCTTGCTCATGCTCCCTTCTCAGGTTAACATTTGGCTTACTTTGTTTGTGATGTTCTGAAGCATATTCAGCTATTTTGAATATGGTGTATTTCATTCCACTGATACAGACATTAGTATGATATCACTGCCTGCAAAGTGGGGATTTACAGTGGGAGACGAAATAGCTGATAGAAAATAGGTGACACAGTATTCCAGGGATTGTGCACACCCCTACTCTTCATTTTTTTCATCTCCCGTCTGTCTTCTCATCTCTTTTCTTTTAACACGTATGAATTTTTCCTCCCCCAATTCCCCTTGGTTGCCTCAGTGGTAATCTGGTTGCATTTACCATTTTCTTCATGGGATCTTAATTCCCTTTATTTTGTCTCCCAAAATCTTTTCTTCATTCATTCCCTCCCTGAGAGACCTGAATCCTCTGAGCTCCTCCTTTCTAATATACACCTTAGTAACATATTGTTTCCTGAAATCTGCATAATATTGTTTTTCATTCAAATGTAGGTAGCAGTTATGCTGGTGGTCAATGGGCTGCAGGTGATGAACCACTTTACTATATTGTATCTCTGAAGGATGTAGTTATTGCCAAGCCAAGGTTGATTTCAATTTCTTTATCCATTGTACTGTTTTAACTTTTGGTTGCATTTGTGTATGACTTGTGGCCATAAAAGTATTGAGGGGGATGTTGACAAAATGTTTTTGACCAATACATAATATGTGATGTTTCCTTTGTTTATTATGCATTGAAAGAGGACAATATTTGAAGTTTAAACTGCTCATCATGTCCACCCTCTAGGAAAGGGGAGGAATTTAGTAAGAAAAGAAATCATCTTATGATAAAAAGTTGTCTTAAACCTCATCATATCCACTTAGCATGATAATGTTGTCTTGTGTTTCTTTGTATTTTCTAAGACAAGATATGGTTGTTTTCAGTTGATTGCTTGCAGGGACGAATGTTCTAATTCTAATTGGAGTAGCTTGATTTGGTTATCATTGTTGTCCAGTTCATTGATAGTTGTGTTATGTTTAATATTCGTATATTATTGTTTTTCACACATCATAGATTATAGAATTTCAGAATGATATAGTCTAAGGAACTTACTTTTGTGACTCATTTTAGAGAAAAAAATTGATGTCTGAATGCTGTCATCTGTCCATGTTACCCTTCACACTTGTACACTTTGTTATTGGAAATTTTAACCTCCCTTAATTATCCCGGCAATGCATGCTGTTGCTGTGGTTGTAAGAAGCTATATCATTTGAAATAAAAACAAATAGGGTGTGTTCTTTATCTAAAAGTTCTTGCTAAAACAATATGCTGGAATTTTTTAATACATTTAAGATAGACGTAATTGCACTTTTACTACTAAACTTTATCACTTCCACGAATTTTTCCACTGAACTTTTTTTTAGCCCATTGTACCATAAGTTAAAAATTAGGCACATTTTACCCATCCCTCAATTGGCAAACCGCTATGAATCATAATGTTGCCAATAAATAAAATAATTGATACAATTCCATGTCGGCATGATCATGTGCACTAAATCTAAATATATATGGCTACTCTCCTCTCTCAAGCCTTAGCCCACATCCTAACGACTCCCACACCACCCATCCCTCCACTCTCAATCCTTTATTGCCACCCAAATCCCCACCTCAACTGGGACTACCCTCCCTTCCTCTACTCCGACCCCAACCTTTTGAGAATGTGGCTCTACTAATTCTTCCTCAAAAGGGTCTTCAGTACCACTCCACCTCAAACCTCTTGGAGTTCCAAGTGTCTCTTCCACTAACTCCCCCGCACTTTGGATATTTCCTTTTGTATCTTTGCCAACTTCACTAACCCACCTAAGTCTCAAACCTTCATCATCTGTAACCTCCCCCACCCACCCACACTCTCCTAGCCCAAGTCCAACCCCCAGGATCTGACCCAAAACCTGACCACATAGACACTCTCTCAACAAAAACCCTTCCAAGCTCTTCCACCTAAGGCTCCAATGCGACACCAAAAGAGTCAAAACCCTCAAAGTCCTCATCTTTAACCAAAATACCTTGTTCCTCCCCCTTTGTCACCACCTGGGCTCATCAAGATGCAATTGGTAAAACAGTAATTTCTCAACAAAAATGCTCACGTTCCTATGTGCCTAATTCCAATGCATGGCCCTCGACTTCGTCCATAATAATGATGCCCTATGTGTGGATTGCAAATTTGTTGATCATGGATCGCATCAAGTCACTGTTTCCAACCCAAAGTGGAACCTAGTTCAACAACAATTCTCTTACTTTATCAACAGATTGAGCCTGTTCCACTAAACCATCTTCAATTTGTTCGGCAACGTGGCTGCTCATTCTCTGCATTGTTTTGATTCTTCTTATGGTGGTGTGTACCGAAAATCTGAAACGAAAAATATATTTTAGCACAAGGGTGTGGACATATGGGAATACCGAAGAGAATGGTGATGGAGGTGGTGAGGTTGATGATGGTGTTGAGGGGAGAGATGTAGGCCATCCAGTTTTTTTAGATTGTGACTGGCTTCTGAAAACTGATAAGTTCAAACAGTTAGTTAGGGTTTATGTTGTTGACAATGGTGATAGGCCAGGGTTAATGTTTACGACAAACAACACTAATAGTAGAATTAACATGCGGTACCATTCTACATAGGCCAACATTTGAATTTTCAACTTGTTTTATAATCATGTCATCTGAGTTCCAATTGACGGATTAGTTTTTTACTTATATGGTACAATAAACGAAAGGTTGGAAAATTTGCAGAAGTACCAAAGTTGAGTGATAAAAAGTTCAATTAAGCCTTTAAATATCATGTTTATTTTCCAAGTTTTTCTAAAGATCAGAAAAAGTTAAATTAGATAATTTAGAAAATTTGGTGCATTTTAATAATCAGGGATACTGAAGATCATATTGCGTGGCTTCTTCAGCATGGGTGGCATGAAAAAGCATTGGCTGTGGTTGAATCTGGCCAGGGACGAAGTGAACTACTTGATGAGGTATTATGGTTTATCCTATTTCAATCTAACTTCTAATAAAGGGTACATGTATGGCACATAATTAGAATGAGGATTTGCCCAATTGCATATGTAGGCACTTGTTTAAGTTGATTGTATGTTTGTGAAAGCTCGTCAACTACTTTGTTTTTCTAGAAATCTATTAATTTATTATCATTTGCTTTGCTATCAATGACACTCTATATAGACATTTAAGATGAAATGAAATGAATTTTGTAGTAATTTCCTATATAATTAGTGGTGACTGGATTATGTAAAGTAAAACTGTTGACCTGCTCCGCGTAGATCTATATAAAACTTGAAATCAACTTGATTGGTATTGAAGCATGATTGACCGTTTTCTTTAATGTCTAGTTTCCCCAAGACTCTATTTTGATGCAATTGGTAATTCTTATGTTTGTTTTAGTTTAGTTATTTGAAAGTCTTTACTCTTGAGGGTACCTTACCGGCTTTCGGTATCCCTTATTGTACTTTTCTTTTCTTTAATATTAGTTCTTTTTTATGAAATAAATCACAGTGGATAAATATATTGTGTGTATATGCTTTGTTACCTTCTAGTTGAATTTGTCCATTTGAGTATTATTATGAGAAGTTTTTCATTTTTCCCACTATCTTTGCAGGTGGGATCTAGGTACCTTGATCATCTGATCGTGGAAAGAAAATACAGTGAAGCAGCATCTCTCTGTCCCAAGTTGCTTCGGGGATCAGCTCCAGCTTGGGAGAGGTACAACATGTCATTATTTGCTAGTCTGTTACTGTGTTCTGATTTGTAATTGTTGTTTAATGAACTGCTTTCAAACAGATGGGTTTTCCATTTTGCACATCTTCGTCAACTTCCTGTTTTAGTTCCTTACATGCCTACAGAAAACCCCAGACTACGTGACACTGCTTATGAGGTTGGCTAAAACAAAATGGTTTCTGTCACAATTAATGTGCTTGCTCAGTATCTGTAATTAACTTGCTTGGTATACATAATCTTGTATGCTGCTTTTGGTTCTACAGGTTGCTCTTGTTGCATTGGCTACAAATTCTTCTTTTCATAAGGATCTCTTGTCAACTGTAAAATCCTGGCCTTCTGTAATTTATTCTGCATTACCTGTAATTTCAGCCATTGAACCTCAGCTAAATACTTCGTCCATGACTGATTCACTTAAGGAGGTCAGTCTGATCAATCAAACTTGCATTTTTTAATCTGTTAACCACATATTTATGTTAGCATTTTTTTATTTTGTTCTAGGCACTGGCAGAGTTGTATGTAATCAATGGGCAATATGAGAAGGCCTTCTTGTTGTATGCCGATGTAAGTGTTCAAAGAAATTTTTCTTGCATTCAGGCAGCCATGACATGTATTAAATGCTATACGCATGCTTTATACTAGAGCATATTGTCTATTTGTTATTATAGCTAATTGACTTTCCTTTTTTGTTTGGTTGAATTTTTCAGCTTTTGAAACCAGAAGTATTTGATTTTATTGATAAACATAACCTACATGATGCAATTCGTGGAAAGGTATAATTATGCTTTGTAGAAGTTACGGTAATCTTGGAATTCTGTGTTTTCTTTATAGGACGTACCTTACCTGACAAATTTATGTTTCATATATCTGCTGGCATTCTATTTTAATCACCTGATTTTTTTTCTTTACTAGCTTCAATGTAGTTTATTAAGGTCTGGGTATCCATGTTTGCCCTATCGGATATTTTTTTTTATATATTGAATGCATACAAAGGAGGATTAATGAACAAAGTACCATATTAGATTTGCCAAATTGGTTGAGTAAGATTTCACTATTCCCAGAATTGTTTATAGAGTTGTTGAATTTTTTTATTTTAAGCAGTATATGAGTTTGGTTCTGTCTGTACCTAATTGACTCTTATTTGTTTAATGTTTTTCTGTGCAGGTTGTTCAATTAATGATGCTAGATTGCAAGCGTGCAGTTCCTTTGTTGATCCAAAATAGGGACTTAATAAGTCCACCCGAAGTTGTGAAGCAACTTCTAAATGCCGATGATAAGAGTGATCGTAGATATTTTTTACATTTATATCTTCATTCATTATTTGAAGTAAATCCTCATGCTGGGAAAGACTTCCATGATATGCAGGTAGTTTTGTTTCTTTCATTTAGCTTTTTGCAAGCTTCCTTAGCTTTGGAATCTAAGCTGTAAGTTAATCTGGATTTAGTACTTACAATTACAATTGATGAAAGCCATGTGTCTGGCGTTTGGAGTTCCTCTCAACCTTTACTACCTTTGTTTCTCTTATAGAAAATAAAGTTGTAAACCTCATTAAGTGATAACTCTGACTGTAACTGATTATGGTCCAAGACAAATGTACAGGAACAAGGAAATGTCAGATCCAACGATAGGGACTTGGTTAATATTGGGTGTCTAGGTCCCACATCAAATAACATAAAATGTTTGCTGGAGTAGTTAAGTGTTTGGCTGTTTTCCTTAACAACAACTAGCTTTTAAGGGTGGCTTCCCTAAGTCTATGGGTGCATATCAATTGGTATTAGAGTCAGTTGTCAACGTCCCAAAAAGGGCTACCAAGAGAGGGTTTTAACCAATGAAAGATTTTAACCAATGACGAATTTGAGTGAAGTATCACGGAATAAGTGTCATAGGGACAAATGTCCCATCCTCATTTTTACATGTGTATTTGCTCTAAAGTTTATCCAGTGTTTGTCTTGTCAATGAGATAGCTAAAAGTTTGGAGATCATGTTTTTAAATCTTGAAAGCACTCTCTTTGCTTGCATGGGTGATAAGGCTCTTTACACGGACCCTCCTTAGACTCCACTTGTCGGGGAGCCTTGTGCATTAGTCATCTTATTTGTTGGGAGAATCTTCTTGCTGTATCAACTGAAATTTAACATTATATTTGGATAAATTTCTTATGATGTGCCTGTTGAAAATTATTACGTTACTGGTCCCAAGCCCAAATAAAAGAAATGGTTTGTCTCAGGCAATGGACAACAACAAACACAACTTGTACTAATCTGTGAGCCTTGGAAAGAGATGACATGGTTTCGTTAATGATAGGTTTATACTAAAACACATAGGTGGTTTATCCATATAATCAATCCACCTGGTAGGTTATGGAGTCTCCGATAATTGATGTGTCAAAAACTATTTCATGTCATGAATTAGGTGAAAACTCATGGATGGTTTTATGTGTATTGTAATGTTAAGTGTTAAAACAATAATTTTATCATGACATAAAGTTTGGTAGACATTGAAAAGCGTGGCTGAAATGCAAATGCCATAAGTAAAAGACTTTGAGAGCTACCAGAAATCCAGGAGCTGCACATTTTATTCACAAGCATGCAACCATGGATGTGAGGGGACTTTCTCTCACCTTGAGTTTGGCCTTGTGTGGTCGAATCTTTAGCTTTGGGTTTTTAGCTGTAGACACACTGTTCTGCTTCTCTAACATGGAACTGTCCCGCCCTTAATATAAGGATATGTAACATCTCTAGTTGTTGTGCATAAGTGTGTGTGTGTGCCCTGGAACTAGAATCATCAGGTCATTGTGTCTATTCTGATTCAACCTAGGTTTGCTAATTTTTAATTGAACTTTATGTTAGAATAAATAGTCTTAAAGGAGATTCATTTTCCTAGGAGCATGCTTTAGATCTAGTTCCTAGAAGCATGCTTTAGTCCTAGTTCCTAGGAGCATGCTTTAGTTCTAGTTCCTAGGAGCATCTTCTAGAATTCTCCTCTTTCCTCTCATCCATTGTATCTCATGTACTATAAATATTGAAACCTAAGAGGAGAGAACACACACTCTCAAATTCCTTTAAAATCTTCTTCTCTTTAATTTCGGGAGAGTAACATCGATATCCTTTTTGAAGACGAGAATAACCCAAGACACATTTGATAGATCTTGCTGAGAGTTTGTCTAGACCTGGAGACATGTCATGGACAAAACATACACAACCAAAAACACGTGGAGTGATATGAAAGAGAGGCTCTTTTGGAAATAGAATGGAATAAGGAACTTTATTTTTAAGAGAAGAAGAAGGCATCCTGTTTTTGTAGTCTAAGACAATTGCCCTATTTTTGTGATACATTTATGTGGTATTCCGGCTGCACCATTTCTGTCTCTCAATTTTAATAGCATAATAATATCAGTGCTGATTGCTGAGGACAACCTCTGGTGCAGCGTAAAGTTGCATCTTGGTGACCACTTGGTCATGAGTTCAAATCCAGAAACAGTCTCTTTGCACATGCGAGGGTAAGACTGCATAATATGACCCTTCGTATACCTTCGCATAGCAACAGGAAGCCTTTTTGCCTTTTGGCGCCTGGGTTATGTTGTTAGTATTAATACTGATTCTTGCCGAGTCTTTACTGCTCTACTCTTCTCTCATCGGTTTTGCCTGGTATAATAATGGTTTGTAATAATGGTTTGTAAACGTCATTAAACTATTGTTTTCAGTCATTTAATATAATTTCTTTTTGGTATAATGCGCATAGGTAGAACTCTACGCAGACTATGATCCAAAGATGCTACTACCTTTTCTCCGTAGCAGTCAGCACTACACCCTTGAGAAGGTGATGAACCAATGGAAAACTTTGACAGTAATTTGTACTGTATGATTGTGAATCAAATTCTGAAAGTTGTTTTTCAGGCTTATGAAATTTGCATTAAAAGGGACCTATTGAGGGAGCAAGTCTTCATTTTAGGAAGGATGGGAAACTCAAAACAAGCCCTAGCTGTTATTATAAACCATTTGGGGGATATAGAGGAGGTAATTGTTTTCTTTTTCAATTGAATGAGTTTGGTTTCAACCAACGTCTAAATCATGAACCAAAACTGTGGTGATTTTATGTTTGAAGTTGTCATGATATTTTGCAGGCTGTAGAGTTTGTCACCATGCAGCATGATGATGAGCTTTGGGAAGAATTGATCAAGCAATGCCTTCACAAACCTGAAATGGTACCATGATAACTTAACTTTTTGACAGGCTTGAATGTGAAATCATTGTGTTGTACTAGAATATATGATGATTTACCACACATATATGATGTTTTAGTGGGATTAGTTACTACTTGTTATCCATGTAAAGATCAGCTTCTTTTGTAAATTAGTGCTCTACATTGCTTTAAAAATGACAAAAAGACAAATATAATGCCAGAAAAAAAATCTAGGCATATTTTTTTGTTTATTTTTACCAAAATAATACCCTAAATTTGTTTTTATTTAACCTTTAGAACCTTGATTAGTAGAAATTGAAAAAAGAAAAGAGAGAAATAACTGACCAATTCTGCTAGTATTCTGTACTTCTACCCTTTCTCGTTCTATTTTAAGCTTGATTTTTGTAATTAATAGGTGGGCATATTGTTGGAGCACACGGTTGGAAATCTGGATCCCCTTTACATTGTAAATAAGGTTCCTAATGGGTTGGAAATACCTCGGTAAGTAATTAATGTGAACTTTGTTATCAGATTGTATTCGAAAATACTATTAGAATTTGTGCTGGCCTAAAGTCATACAGATATGTATGTGTCAGTAAGCACTATGTTCACTGACTGTAATATCTCTATCTACTTTCTATAGGCTCCGGGATCGACTGGTTAAGATTATCACTGACTACAGGACTGAAACATCACTCAGGCATGGGTGCAATGATATCCTTAAGGTGTTTTTTCTTCCCTATTCCCTCTGGCTCGACCTTTGGAGTCCAAATTCTTGAATCTGATCAATATCCCACTGACTTGGTGTTATTGAAATAGGCGGATTGTGTCAATCTTTTAATCAAGTATTACAAAGAGGCAAGGCATGGAGTTTCTTTAGGTAATGAAGAAGATGAGACACGGGTTAAAATGAGTGACACTCGTGCTTCTCAACTATTTGAGAAATCCCCGAATCTGAGAACTATGGAGATGAAGTCAAAGACTCGGGGAGGTGGAAGATGTTGTATATGTTTTGATCCATTTTCTATTCAGAATGTATCGGTCATTGTTTTCTTTTGCTG
>Ga0209389_1001204_pt1 | contig 17793 bp, 9 predicted proteins | sample CowpearedBW_FD_187526 | JGI IMG/M metagenome (GOLD analysis project Ga0209389, IMG submission 187526) | Root nodule microbial communities of legume samples collected from California, USA - Cow pea red BW (SPAdes) (version 2) | ecosystem: Host-associated > Plants > Roots > Nodule | place: USA...
CTTCGTTTCAAAACTCCAAAATAGTGCATAAGATTATGTAATTAATAAGTATGGCTTTAGTCAAACTAAGACTCCTCATCTTAAAAGCGAGTGAATTCATTTTTCCAGAAAAGCGTATATTTTTGGAAATTAATTCACTGAAGCACAACATGCTCCATAATTAAGGACACGACACGTGCTTGTACAAACGTCCATGTTTAAACCACACATATGTTGTTGGTAGAAAAATGGCAAATTCTTGTTGCTTGCTAAAATTGCAAAGATACATTGCTAAAGATGAAAGAAAGTGTCTCCATTGACGTCAAAGTAATGGTTTTTTCACATTTGAATATCCTTGACCCTTTCTAAATTAACTTTCGTACCCTGTGGTTGTCTTTAAATATAGCACGCTTCTGATCTTTCGTCTGCATCATTCCACATTCAATTTCATCGATCAAATATCATAGCAAAAAAGCTCTCAAACGTGTTGAATAAAATGGAAAATCTTACCAAGCACGCTGTGATTTGCAGTTTATTAACAGCACTTGTTTTTTCATCATGCCCAATAACAATGTCTCAAAGTGGTGAGCATTTCTTTTTCTTGGTTTTAATTACTTTCTCGTTCTTAATTGCATGCATGCATGCATGCGTCAAACAAATCGAGTCACGTACATACATAAAACACATAATTTCTGGGTTTCTGATAGATTTAACTGATTTCTAGGGTTACCAAAATATAGGGCAGAATGTAAAGAAGTTTTCAAACTTATCATTCATTTCATAAGATTAAACCTGTTTTAGAACATTTACGGAAAGTTTTTTTTTTTTTAACTATTAATTGATTTATTGTTTGGTGTCAGATTCAGAGAACGAGTTTACCTATGATATGAAGGGCAAGACAGGACCAGATAAATGGGGAGACCTAAAACCTGATTGGAACCTGTGCAAGATGGGATCCATGCAATCCCCAATTGATTTCTCGAATGATAAGATTGAAAAAGTAACTAATTTGGAAGAACTTCAAACCAACTATAGACCATCCAGAGCAAGTATTAAAAATAGGGGCTACGATATCAAGGTTAGTCAATACCAGAAATGTTTAATGATATTTGCTATTGAATTATATTGTGCTCATAATTTCTTTTTGTTTTCCCTTTACCAATTTTGTTTGAAAGTAATTTTTGGTGAATATAGGTGGAATGGCATGGGGACAAAAGCAGTGTAAAAATTAATGGAACTAAGTATAGACTTGTACAGTCTCATTGGCATTCTCCCTCTGAACATGCCATTGATGGCACAAGGTACAAACTAATTAAACCCTAAAAATATCAAAGTTTAAGTACTTTAACTGAATATATATATATACTATTACTTTCAGGTTGGATCTAGAGTTGCACATGGTGCACCAAACTCCATCAGGACAAATTGCAGTGGTTGGAATAATGTACAGGGCTGGAAGAGCAGATCCTTTTTTGTCATCGGTACATTGATTAAGGATGTCTGTCACAGTGTCTGGAATTCTCTGTTATGAGTTAACCCTAAATTTCTTATATATACTTTGCACATCTTTTCTAGTTAACGGAAGTTTTAGAGGCCCTTTCTGATAAAACTGGAGCAGAAAAAGAAGTGGCTGAACTGGATCCTAATCTGGTTATGGAACGCGCAAGCGCAGCATTTTATTACAGATATATTGGTTCTCTCACATCTCCTCCATGCTCTGAGAATGTTGTTTGGACCGTCTTCAGAGAGGTCAATTTGCTAACAAATTCATCATTTAGCAGTATTTGCAAAATTTATTGTATGATTTTTCCTTCAAATTGTATATGTACTCAAATCAATCTTGTTATTCATCAGGTGAGATCGGTTTCTCAGGAGCAAATCAAAATGCTTAAAGAGGCCGTTGAAGATGTAAGTAACTATATGTATTTTTTTAGTACGTTGTATCATTGAGAATTTAAGTGTGAGTTTAAATTTTTAAAATTTGAATATCCTATAAGGATGAAAATACATAAATCTCGTTATTTAAGGTTTTAGGATGAAAATAATCTCAGTCTTTTATACGTGAATTAGACTTTTGTTTCATTAGTATTGTATTGAATTAGACTTTTGTTTTATTAGTATTGTATTTATCCGAGGAATATGGGACTTGAAAGCCATCTTTGCTATCAAAGCTGATGGTTAGTTTTGGTATTATGTGTGTTCAAACTCCAGCAATTTTTTCATTTAAAGAAATATATGACATATATAATTTGTTGAGAAGTCAAAATTGGTATCAACTTTTCTTGTTTTGTTACTGCACTTTAGAATGTCATCTTACAATTTTCTGGCACGGATGGTTAATTATGTTCTAAACTTTACCTGCACTTTAATTTGCAGCATGCAATTTCCAATGCAAGACCGTTGCAGAAATTGAACAACCGCGTAGTGCAGTTCAATGATCCCGAAGTTAAAGATTAGTGTTTCAAGGCATTGACGAGGACAAATACATAAATTATCAGATTTTGATTTCAAGTTTTGGTGGGAGAGAGATTTTTCTGATGCACTTGGTCTGTTGTTATTTTCTGATGTTTATTTCATGTTTTCGGGTATATTCAGTTTAATTTTCATTTTGTTCCTATACATGATGTTTTTTGATGTATATATTATTAGGACCAAGAGTTGGGCAGTGCTTACATTATAGTTTCAAAAGGTGAAGAACATTTATCTTTTTATTCTGATTAATTATCACAAATTATACTGATATAACTCACGTCGATTATTATGTTATCAATATTTTTCAATAAAATATTATTTTTAGTAATCCAACTATTAATAAGGTCAGATTAATGTTATATGTACTTTCTAAAACTATCAAAATCGACTCCAAAGTCAAGTCCAATTCTTAAATTGAGGCCCATAAGATTGGGCTTGGTGTGAGGGCCGGTCTATTTCTTGCTGCTGTGAGTGTAAAAGGCTTTTACTTCATGTACCTCCACAAATTTTCAAAATGACTATTTTACCCTCTAAAAAGTGAGTTCCAGAATATATGTATAGGAAATTTTCCGGAACAGGCTTTTCAGAATTTTAAGTGTAAGATTTTGGTAACGAAATTTCCAAAACAGAATTTAATAAGTGCTCCAAAGACTAATGGAATCTGCTTTTCTAATGTCCTCCAAAGACTAAGCGCTCAGGTGATGATTCATCTCTGTTCAACGACAAAGATTGGTGACATAACTGAAGGCCAATTCAGAAATGACAGCAAAAACATTTCATTATTTACTTTACAAACCAAAGATGTATCAGTATATCTATTACTATTTAATAAGTACAAACAAGAGGGGCAAGTAAGTAGCAGAACTGATAAGGTAAAATATAACAAATATAACTATTCTCACATTTCACAATTAGCATCTTAGCACACATTTTGGCTAAACCATTTTTGCAAGGACTTTCATGATATCATCCATACTTGGCCTACGCAAAGGATCATCTGCCACACAATCCTTTGCCAGAAAAGACAAACACAAAGCCTCTGGAAGAGAGTAATCCTTTAGATTAGGATCCATGAAACTCCTTAACCCTTCAAAACAACCACCTTCACTGGCCTCCCCCAACAAGAATCCCATGGAATCTTTCATCTTTTTCCCATCAAAATTGTCCCTTCCTGATATCAGCTCAAGCAACACAACCCCAAATGCAAAAATGTCAACTTTTTCAGAAACTGAGCCATGTGAGAGGAACTCTGGTGCCACCAATCCTTTGGGAATCTCCACAGTATCATTGCTTTTTCTGAGTGTGGCACTAGCAGCCAAAGCTCTTCCAACATCTGCCAGTTTCCCCCTACAGTCAGCTGTTATGAATATGTTTCTGCTACTGACATTCATGTGAGCATAGGAAGGAAAAGAACAGCAATGTAAATAGTAGAGACATGTCGCAATATCAAAGGCAATTTGTGTCCTTTTGTACCAGTTTAGAGCATTGCATCTATCAGATAAGCACTCCCTCAAACATCCATTCTTAGGCAACTCAAACACTAAATAAGACCATGAATCATTGCTCTCACCATAACAGACACCAAGCAAGTTCACAATATTAATGTGGTTGATCTTAGAATGTAAATCAATCACCTTTTGTGTGTCTTCCAACCTCATCCTCTTCACCATCACCTCAACATCATTGACTCTGCCCTTATAGACAAAGTCACCTCCTCTACTGATGTTGTTTTCTTGACTGAAATTCTTGGTTCCCTTCTGAATCTCCTCTATGGTGTAGTTGAGTAAGTAGTACTTTATTCCAACAAGAAGATCCGGGGACAGGCACCAAGTTGTGTTGCTTTTACCCGTTTGTGTGGATATCTGAGAGCTTCTAGTTGGTGACCACAAAGTGAGGGAGTTGGTCGTGCTGAGGGAATGAACAACATCAATTTTTCTCAATCTCTTTATGTAAAATCCGCTAGCAAGCAATGTTATGAGCAACAAAAATCCGATGACAGACCCTGCAATGTACAAATGTGATGGTTTTGTGTATTGTTGTGTCTTGTCCACTGGATTTGTTGGAAGAAAACCTGGAGGTGGAGAAGGAGAGTCAGGAATATCAAGTATTCTGATTGGACCATCCTCTAATGGAACTAGAACAACTGTGTTAGGATAAACAGTTGACATGGAATTCAATTTATTCACTGCATAAAACTCTTGTGGTGAGATTTGAAATTTTTCACTCACTTTGTCAGGATCATCATTTGCTATAAGAGGGTACGTGACAAGGTACTTCACCTTCTTGCTCCAGGTGGAATTCTCACTGTTTGGACAAACACATATGAGAGGTACATGAAGCTCAGAACCAGCTTCTGGTTCATTACCTTGTGAGAGGTTTTCCTCAGCCAGTGTGAGACGACTTAGCAGCCCTTCAAAAACACCACAAGCAACCTCGGAAAATGTTGTGTTGTCAATGACTTTATAGCTTAACCTGGTTTGATAATACGTGCCAGAGCAGGTGCAGTTAACAGGAATAAGCACCTCCTTACCTTGTTTGAGTACAAGGGACAAAGAGGAAGATACGAGGTTGTTCTTCAGAAGCACCTCATCAGAGCTCTTGTTGAAGAGCTTTGAGACACTAGAAATGGTGTTGAAATTTTTGTTAGCTCTATACACCACGAATGTTTCGCATGAATCATGCGTTGACTTGCAGCTGTACCTTGTTCCTAGCCCAATCTCATTCGAAGTACAATTGTTTTGGTTGTAAGCAGAGCACACACCTAAGCAAATCCATGCAGCAAACCACAGATGAAGCATAATTTTGTGCACAAGTACAAGATTTCCCATGAAGAGATTTCTCAGTAGTCACTGGTATAATATGTTACAAAAAAAAATGCAGGGGAACAGAAGAAGAGGATGCAAAATCAAAGTGATAATAAATTAGATCACTCTTGAGCTTGATTCATATGAAATAGAGTCATTCATTGGTAAAGGATGTTATGATTATGACTATGATCAATGAATGAATTACTTGGCTAGCCTCCAAATGTATATGACATTAGAGATCATGGATATTTGACTAAAAACGTAATCAGAGTTTGTCAACATGCGTGGTCAAATGCATAAATGTGTAAGAAGCCGGCAGAAAAATCAAATGGCTACTTCAGACTAAACTTTTATATATTGTGTAGTTGTTTTATGATGTTTGTTCTATTCCTTTCTACTTGTTTCTTACCAATCATATTCAATATCTTATGTGTTGTTTGTCACTGTGTCAGAAACTTTGGCCCTTCCTCTCATTCACACACGTTGCAGATTATCAATCAGCCAATGATCAATAATAGTTTAAAAATGCCAAACCAAAACCCAATTGCCAGAAAAATATGAACTGCACAATAGGTTTATTCTTCGTTTATATCAGATCAACTAAAAATTGCAGAGTATTTTATACTTTTTTTTCCCATGTACATGTTCAACACAATGTTCTGTTGATCAAGTATTATTTTAATAGAATCAAAAATAACAATTTGACACCCCACACCGTAAAATGATCATAAAAAAAGTGAATTTTTATATTTATAAAAAAAAAAAGAGAGTGAAACATAGTGTCCAAATAGATGTAAGAACTTTTTTAGTATTAAAATTTCTTATTTTAATTGTATAGCATTTTAATACTATAGTATTTTAATACTGAAGGAACCGAACTAGTAATTATATTAAATAGGGTTTATCAGCCATACAAGTAAATGACTGCGTTCACATTATAAATAAATACTAGTAAAAATGCAGAGTAATAATAAGATAACATTATGTTATTTGCTAAAAAGCTTCGAAGGTCATGCTTTTATCCATGAGGGTGCACATCATATATAAAGGTTATAATATCTCTTTGTGATAGAAAATATTGAAATAATTATTGGCGTGAATATATTCATTTAAAATGACAATTTTTTTAATGATTATCTTTTAAAATGATATGATGACAATTTGAGATTTTGGGATCACTTGTAACATTAACTTTTTTATTATCCATCATCATCGATCGACAGAGAAGAAATGACAATCGAAAGAGAATTTAGTTATATTATCTTTAGGTATATTTATATTCAATAAAAAATGTTATTTATAGTTATGTTTAGTTTTAGGTATATTCATATCCATTTTTGTCTAAAAGAAAATATTTATTTGCAAAAAAATTTCTTACGCTTTAGTTAACAAGAAAGTGTTAGAATCTAAAAATAGAATAATGAGTATTCTACTCCCTAAAGAATTTTTAGGTTTTGAATTCTGATTCTACTCCCTAAAGAATTTTTAGGTTTTTTTTAAAAAAATATTGTTCATGTTTTCTCTCTAGTTTTTTTAAGAGATTTATTTATCACTTTTCAAAAGTTTCCTAATGGCATTAAAAGAGAGAAAACCATAATTTGCCCATCATTTTTGCATTTAAAGTAAGTTTTTATTTACTCTTTTACTTGGGTGGTGTGTATATTGTGTTTAAAAGATTGCGAATTTGTTTTGCATACAATGCTTCATATAATTTGCATGATGGGCACTTTTTACATTTTTGCATGGTGTCTTCTATTTATAGAAGTCCTACAAGAATTGTTATTGATGATATTCTTATGTCAATGACTTTCATATTATGTTTACCTCATATGGACACATTCTTCTATAACACTTAAATTTTTGGGTGATGTTGAGCATACATATTCAAATACTTGGTTTTTAGTGTCAAAATCAATCTTGAAATGTTTAAGTCAAATCTCGTAAACAATATCATAATTTGCATTTTTAGTAGTCAATATTTGCATGTAAGTTCCACCTACTTCTTTTAAACTTGCATCTACTCTCTATGAGCTTTACTTTGTCTACTTTTGGAGTAGTGTCTATTATCATTACCTTTCATTTGACATCTTGCATTTGGTTTCATCTAGCACTTCTCTTGACTTCATCTATGTTTTGAAGATGTCTTCTTTTTAATATTTCTCTTAACTTCATCTAACATTTGTGTTAGACTTAATCTAAGTTTTTTTATGGTGATTAACACTTTAATAAATTTATTAACTTATTTCGTACTATGTAGCTTTCTTAGACACATCGAAATATGGATTTATTTGTTATCATAAAAGTCATAGGTGTGTATAATAATACTTTTAAAGTTAGACTTGTGTATAATCTTATAAAACTCATTTATTAATAAGTGTGATAATAACTTGTATAGTACGTTCCACCAGTGTAGTAAGGGCTTTTGGTCCCAATTGTTTTTGATATTTTGCCCTGGTTCCAGAACCGAGACATATTAGAGCAAGGCCAAAAGGAGATGACTTTTGGCCTTAGGTGTGAACCGAAGCCATATAGCTACTCTTCTGTCTTGGTTCTAATGTGAACCGAAGCCATTCTGTAAAAAATCTGAGCTCGCATTTCTAGCCACGATGGCTCGCAACGGCACATATGGAGCTCTTGCAGCAGCGGTGGTCTTTGCGCTGGCCTCCATCTGCAGCGGTGGCTCAGGCGCGTCCGCAGTGGAGGCGTTCTCGTCGTGGTAGCGCGTTCGTGGTGGGGCTCGTGGCTCGCATGCAATGACTCGAGGTTCCTCTGTCGTGTCAGTTCTCGTTCGTTTTCTGGTATGGTGGGTTACGATGGTAAAGACATTTCTTCACTTGTAGTGTCTCTTCGTGACAGGACAATGGTGCGTTTGAACCCTAAATCTGTGAACCTCAAAGCAACACAAACGAATCAAAAATGCAAAAAAAAAAAAAACAAAACAAAACGCAAAGGGAAACCCATTTTTCGAACTCATTGGTAGCTAGAGGCGACAATGGATGGCGTGACGGAGTTGGACAGTGGTGGTCGCAAAGAGAGTGAAGAGGGGTTTTCTGCGTAGAGAGTTTTGAGAATACGATGAACAGTGAAAGAGTTTCGCGATTTGGGAATTTAACCGGCTTTATGGCCTCGGTTCAATTAATAATTGAGGCTTAAAGTCCTTTTACTACTTTGGTCCCTGCACACCTGAGGCAAAAAATGTTGATGCTGGTGGCAATTTTGAAATTTTGCTTACTGGGCTGCCTTATAGGCTTCAGTTCTTTTGTAACTGAGGCCTAAAGTCTCTTTACTGCACCGATTTTCAGAGACCCGAGACAATATAGTTGGACGAAATTGCAAAAATGTCACCGTCTCCTTATAGACTTCGATTCCGCTATAACCGAGACCTATAAGGCAAATTAAAATGTCAAATCTGCACTAGTATTCACATAGCCAACCACCAAGGTCAACAACTGAAAGGTCAATGAATGAACCAATGATTGTGTCTGATCGATCTATATTAATTAGCACACTTTTAAGAGACAGACCAAATTAAACGAGGGTTATCAAGGTAAATATCAAGTTATGCATACAATGAAGATTATAAGACAATTGGGTCATAATTAGTCCCCAAAAGGTAAAGACCCACTATGAGTAGTATAAATAAATGTTTCAGGTGATGTATTTATTACGATTATTATTAGCATTCACTCCTACTCAGACTTCAATTGACTTGATCGTTGAAGTGCCTCCTACAGGTACCACCCGATCGACAATCCAAGGATCCGTCTCAGTGAGTGTCCATTTGACCTTGTAGAAACATTATTTTTCATACTTGTTAGAACCATTTATTTGTCTTTGTATCGTGCATTCTATGTTATTTTCATACAATTTTTTAGGATTTAAATATGTCCTTCTAATATAGATGTAATTATTTTTTTTAGTTGAACTGTCTTGTCAAATCACTCATATCCTCGCTCAACAAACAAATACAATTAACTTTGTTACAAAAAGAAACGGTTCGTTTCACTTAACAAGAGATTATGCTCTCTCAATCATAAATTACTTTTTAGAAGTGGTTGAAAGGTAAAGTCGTAGAGCAAAAAGAGTTTTTTGTGTGAGAATGCAACTAAGGACGAGAGAAAAGGATGTAGCTGCAAATACAACTTAAGAACTCCATTCTCCTTCATCCATTCAAATATTTAGATTAATGTTTTGCTCCAAATGTATAGTAATAGTAAAATCCTCTATTGGATGTAATGTATCTAAATTTTACATAGATATTTTATATATAACATAGATCTCTTTCATTATTCTTGTAATCTTTTCTTATTTTTTCACGTACATTGATTGTTTAACCAATATTTATTGGATAAAATTTTAATTTTTGTGTACAGTTCAAATTAAAAGTAATTTAACTATACAAATTGAAAGATTTAACATTTCATTGTAATGATGTCTACAAATTACACGTAATAAAAACTATAAAAAATTTAAATACAACAATAGTTGAAATTAAAAAGTAAAATTTTAATTTAATTAATAATTATTATATGAAGGAGTTTAATTAAAATAATTTATTCAAATAAAAAACACAAATTTCAGAGAATAAACAGAAGCAATAAAATGTAATAGCAATTTATTTTTTAAAAATGTCTAAAATTATAATCATATAATAATATAATTTTCCTAGAAAATAAAATTTTATTTATGTAATAACATTTCTTTATGTTTTTCATAAAAAAAAAATACACATTTAACGAGAGAAAAATGAAAAAAAAAACTACGTACATATATGCACAAAACAAGAAAAAACTTAAAAAAGAGTTTGTTGGTTACTCATCTTAAATCAATGACAAAAACATTCAACAATGTCAAATCTTAAGGTTCAATAAAAGAAATTATAAATAATTTTATATTACTAACTTTTACATTTCTACCATAACTACATTAACTAATGACGGGTTTCAAAACTCATCATTCTAAAAGATTAAATATTTTATTTAAAATCATGAAATGCAGAAAAAGTATAAATACCTGTAAAAAACACTTTGTTAACCATAAAAAGAAGTTAGAAGTGTAATTTTACATATATGTACACAACAGATTCCTTGCCGTTTATCCGTTACATGTGTCTCTCTTTCCATTTCCTTTCGCAGAGTAAACGATGAGCGGACATGAGTGTAGATAGTCCAAAATACCCTTTTCCTCGTGTTAGAAAACATTAGTATTAGTTTTTTCAGAAAAGTTTATCTGGTTTTCTCGGGATACCTGAAGCGTGGTAGTGGTGGATGAATCCCCTCGATTGTAACATAGCATTAAACTACCAGAATAGTAACCACAGCAATTGGCCGCTGTTCCCCAAACAGTTACCTTCGAAGTGAGTAAAAGTACTCTCTGAGCTGGCCATTTTCAACACCTTGTCTCCCAAAGAGTCAGGGAATTAGGGTTAGTGAAATAGGTTCCAGCACTAGGAAATGGCGAACGATACCGGTCCCAATTGCGTAGCGGATAAAGGACCTGTGACGAGGTCTTCGAGAGAGACATTGTCGAAGAAAGTTGCGGCGAGCGCCTCAGCCACTCCAAATCGCAAGTCAGAGCGGCTTGAGAAGAGGTCTCCGTCGTCGCCTGGGGGCTTGGTGGATCCGAAGAGGAAGACGGAGAAGACGGAGATGCCGTCTCCGACTCCGTTGAGGAGATCTGAGAGAACGAGGAAGGATTGTCCTTCGGATCCTCCTGCTTCCAGAAGTTCAGGTTCGGGAACGCGGCAGAAGAAGCGTTGCACTGGGAAGCAGTTGTTGTTTGAAGCCAGCGAGGATGGGGACGATGAAGATGAGGAACGAGGTGTGGAAGCTTCTTCGAGACCCAGAACTAGGAGAGTGACTGAGCGTGAGTATCGTGTTCTGTTCTTTCTTAGTTCTTAAGCTAATCTGAACTTTTTTAAATTTAATGATTTTAGTAATTTTTTTGTTAAGGGAGAGTGCTTATGATTCGGTTTCAGACCATTCCAAGTGTTATTAAAACTCATGCTGCTCGATAGAGTTCAGTGGGGGTGGTTATGAGATGGTTCAGATCAGTTACACTTTTGTTTATTTTATTCTAAAAAAGGAAGAGCTAGGTGGAGTTCTATTATTGGACTTTACTTTACAAGTTACAATTTTAATTAATACTTAAAAATGAAGAGTTAGGGGGGTTTTGTTATTGGATTTTACCAGTTTCAATCAATTATCAATGGCATAATTCCCTCCCACTAAATTTTCTGTATAAAAAAATATCAATCACATGCAGTTTTCTGTCTCTCATACTCACTCACTCAGTTCGCCATGTCTGTGGTGCCTATATAGATGAAGATGGGACTTAGATGGATATTAAAGTTTGAATAATTGAAAAATGTGGCTGACTGAGGTGTGCTAGCGTTAGTTAGTATGTTTTTTATGTTTAAAATATTAACTTTTGACTGGCAGATTGCCATGTGAAGAAGACAAATGGGATGAATAGGTCAACTGAAGGTGATGATGGGGGTGGGAGCAAGATTGATGGCTATCTTAGAAGGAACTGTTTAGATTCTGCAAACGATGATAAGGGTATTCGGCTGCCTGAAGATGCCACCAGTAAAGAGACTAGAGCTGAGCCTAAGTTGAGTGAGCCGGTGAAAGAACTGTCAGATGATGATGTGACTGTAAATCCAATGGTACCGTCTGATACTGCAAGTTGTGAGCCCAGTGGGCTACCTGAAAAGGTTCAGTTGGATTCATGCAAAGAGGAGAGATCACAAAATTTAGGGTCAAGTGATTTCATATCAAATGAAAATTTGATTAGGAAACGTATTGAGCATGATAAGGATGAAAGTTCAATATCTTCTAAGAGAAAAAGAACAACGGTGGCCATGCATTCAGATGCTTCTACTCTGTTAGTGGACAATGACAATAACAATAACAGCAACTTGTTTGAGGATACCCGCCCGTCAAGGATATGCAACAATGTTGTGGAGACCAGTGGGTCATGTTCCAAAAGGATAAGGTACTTTAATTTTTAGCAAATGCTAGGGAATTAATCAATCCTATTCTTTAATTAATATGAAATAAGAATTTTAATCCATTCAATGCTCAGGCGTATAATATTGGCATGTTTTATTTCTTTTATTAAGTTCAACTTTCACATAATTTCCTTTTTTTCTCTCTTAGAAGATATCTTTCTCTGTATATTAAAAATACATTTTTGGTTTTATGTCTAGGAAGATGTGAGGTGTTAAGTTGGATTTTTCTACACATTGTTAAGAAACTACCTTACCATTATAACAACCTAAAGTTTAGTTTGTCTGAAAATTATTGTTTCTGGGAAACGGGTCCCATCCCATTAACACCTCAGATACGTTGATAATAATAAAAGTTGATGTCTGAAAATTATTGTTTCTGGGAAACGGGTCCCATCCCATTAACACCTCAGATACGTTGATAATAATAAAAGTTGACATGCAACTGAAAAGGGATAAGCTTATTTTATTATCTCCTAAGTGTGTTTGAGTTGATCTTTTAGGCAGCTCTCCTTATCAGATGTGAAAAAGGACCGGAAGAAATCAACCAATAATGTTGATCAACCTTCTTCAAAGATATCCACTAGGGACAAGGAAGGTTAGTTGTTCCCATCATTATTAAGTTTCAGTTTATTATGAGTTTTCACCGTTCAATGACATGGATAAATAATAACAAGAGTTAAGAGAGAAAGAAAGAGAAAATTGAAATTTGAGAGAAAAATGTTATTTGGATGATTGTGTTGAATCTGTCTATTACATTAGATATAACTACTCTTAAGTGCTGAGCTAGTAACATAAACAATTAGCGACAGCTGTCACAGCTAACTTCTTTGTATCCACACTAAGGACAGCTAAAAAGCTGTTTTCAACATATCATTCACACAGCTAGAATTGTTGTAGCTGTTGATGTTTCTCATCGGAGCTTGACATTGTCTGGTACTTTCTACTGGAAATCTGGTAGCTCCTGTGGATAATGTCTTTTGATTCTTGTTTAGTTCAATTGTGTGTGTTTGTAACAGTATTTCTTGGAAAACCTGGAGATATAGAGACAAGGCTGGTTCCTTGGATAGCTCCTTATCACCTGAGGATCCTAAATGTTTATGTGGCTTCATCTTATACTTGAGCAATGAGGCATTCACCTCAGTTGTATCATAAACTTTCATCCAAAATGACTCCTTTTTTCTTCTTTTTTGCATTGAATGTTCTTGCTTCTAGGCGTGCCAAAGTGATAGATGGTCTACAGTTAGTTTGAACCTCTGGCGTTACCCTGGCCATTTGAGTTTGGGGGGGTTGTAGAGTTCAGACAGTGCCAAAGGAGTAATACAGGTGGCTTTTTCCATCTTTGGTGAAGATTCTTATCTTTTCTATGGGTTTCCATTCATCATAGCCAAGATAAATTCTGATCTTTTCTTTTTTCATCTTCAAACTGAAGGAAATACGTACAAATCTCTTTTTTACCAGCCAAACTCCTGCTAATACAGCTCTGGTTTCCTCAATCCCCAGCTTTTAAGATTTAAGTTAACTTGCTTTCCTTATTATTTTTCTGTCACAGCCCTAGAAATAATTTGCTTGATTCTCATGCCCTACGCACAAAAACTGGTTTCCTTACTGTCAAAAGGCACTCACTTTGTCTTAAGTGTCTCGGAGTGACAATTTTTTGGCATGCGGCCTCAACTGTCATTCGTCCTGACGACAACACTATTTGGTAATTTATTCCATGTGAATTAAAGTTCTTAGTTCTTATCATTTGTTTGTGATCAAATGTCAGACTCGGAGAGACCTCAAATGAACACTGTTGAAACTTACAAAATAAGGAAACAGCAGAGGAGCATACATCTTTTACTGAAGCCAGAGATAGCAAATCTTTGTGAAATTCTGCATCTCCCTGTATGCTCTTGGTTTCTCTTTGTCATGTTTTACTTGCCATTGTTTGTCCTGCTATGGTCTTTTGTTCATAGTATTGCAATTTATTTACCAGCTTTTTTATTGGTGAAATGCATTTATGAGATTATAAAAAATGTGCTGTTTAGTAATATTGATTTATGCCTTCATAATTTTGTTGATTTGATGCTATCCTCTCATTAAGTTCTGGATGTTCAGATAAATTACTAATCCCGTCATACAGTTTGCAAATACTGTAGTGTGAATCTTGTGAAGGCTGTCTTCCAGTGATGTGGAATGACATCAGTTTTGGATATGTGAAGTCCAGGTTTAAAAGGGTAGACTCAGGTTATGTTGAAGAACACCTGTTGACATAGAATTTCGGATTTTGGTTGATAAAGTAACATTATGTTTAGAAATTTAACAGGATGTATTGCTAAGAGTGTAACTAAAAGGATGATAATGGGTCAGAAATGGTTGCTATGTGATCAGGCCAGTCTGTTGTTGATTTAGTTTGATTTTATTGGAGTATGGAAATGTGTTGGAGGTGCATTACATTGTAGTATTTGGGAAATGGGAGTTACTGTAAAGATTCAAATAGTCATATAATGGTTAGATTCAAGGAACATGGATTTATTTTTTCATAATTTATTTTGTTGTCTCTGACTTTGACTTATTAATAATATAGCTTTGAATTCTTCTAATCCAATCCTGCATCCCGAGGGAATGATTTTTAGGACTGTACGCCGTACAAGTTTCATGATAGTTGATTTAGTTTACTTCAATCTGGGTTCTAGTATAGTGTCAGTTTGAATTTCGATGTATTTTGACATCCTTTTTTCATGCAGGATAATGTCAAAAGTATGGTTCAAAATTGTCTTGAATATACTATGAACAATTACCAGATCTGTACAGAACCATTGCCAATATTACAGGCTTTTCAACTATCTCTGGTCAGAATATTACATTTCTTTTTCTTTTTCGTCCTCATTTATTTTCCTTCTCAGTTTTCTTTGGCCATGTCCACTTGCTTGCTTGGAAAGTTTTCGTTTTAGCCTTTTTATACATAAATGTTGGTAATCCGAAATCTCACTAAATCATAGAAGTGCATCATTCTTACAGTTTCTAATAAATAAGAATAACATAATAATCCTTAGCATCCTTCATTCTACCCCAGTTAGCCTTTCTCTTTGGGAAAATCTAATACTTCATTGAAGCCTGTTGTTTTTTCATCTATTGATATTTGTCTGTTGCTGCAACCTAATGGCAGAAATTTTTTAGTCTGCACTTGATCTAACCAGTCAACTTCAAGCCTGTTGGAATTTTCTTAGTTGAGATTCTGATATCTGTGTAGCATCGTCAGCTGGTTAAATGAGGCTAGGTTCAAGCTTCAACCTTAACAACCTGTTAAATTAAGTGTAGAATAATTAGTTCTTAGGGTTTCTAAACTCTGAATCAAATGTGTTGTTCACTTGGTTGCCTTTAATACGTAGAATTGACAAGCTTTTCTGTGTACTTTTAAATTTCAGTGTTTGACTGCTGCTGCTTTGCTAAATCACAAACTCAACTTTGAAGCTTCCCTTTTGCTTGCAAAGCAGCATTTGAATTTTGACTGCAAAAAAGAAATTGTAGATGAAATCAATTCAAGGCTTTGGGATCTGAAGGAAAAGTTTTTATCGCTCAAAGGAAACTCTAATGTTGCTGGCTGTGCAAAGGCTTCTGAATCGTCAAGTGGGGCTTATTCATATACTGAAGTGACACCTGAGGCTGAATTGGTAAAAACTGATAATTCTGTAAATACTAAAACCGTTCAGAAACGTAAAAGCCAGTGGAACAAGCTACTTCTGATGCAACGGGAAGAGAAGATAAAGTTAAAAAAAGATATTGAGAATGAAAATGCTGAAATTCAGAGAAGGCACCAGATAGAGTGGGAAGCTATTCAATCATGTTCTCCCGGTAATTTGACTAACGATGGAAAGCTTCAGGCTTCCAAAAGTTCTTACATGAAAAGAACTAGAGAATTGAATAGGCAGCAAGAAATTCGTCTCAAGGATCTTGAGGTCAAGCAATTAAAAGCAAGGCTGATGTTCCAAGAGTCTTCGGCACCAGATGAATTGTTAAACCCAATTGCTTCGAACAAAGTTGGGACCATGGTCAAATCCTTACAGATTTGTGATCAAGCCCAACATCATAATGCTCCAAAAGTCCTTGTGTCTGACCATGTTGCTGAAGAAAAGGGTTTCAATGATACAGTGGAAGTCAAGGAAAGGATTGAATCTGGGGTTGGATCATCTGAAGCTCCTGATGCCAATGCCTCTGTTGTTGCACCATTCAGTAGCACAGTTGAACTGCAAACTCGTCTTGTTAAAAATGCTGATGATGAGATGGACATAGTTGCTTCAAAAGATGGACTAGTATCTGAAATTAAGTGCAGTAATATTGTTGAAAATGAATATGAAAGTCTGGGAAATATTATCTCTAAACATACCAAATCCAGAGAGCATCGTTCTGATGGAGTTATTAGAGTGCTAGACGGGGAAGAGTGTGTAAATATTAATCATGAATCTCATAATGATTTTGGGCAGAATGCTATACAGGTTCTGCCTTCATATAATGAAGACATACGTCACGGAGAAACTCTAGATGTTCTTAGTGCAGAGGTGGCTCCTTTAGTCTGTAACACCAGCAGTTCTGAGAATGATCTTGTTGAAATTCCTTCTAGGCAAGGGGAACTAAATGGGACTATACAGATCAAGCCTGTTTGTGGACCATCAATAGAAGTTGCTGCTAATGGTTCCAATGATGGTGAAAAGAATATGACCCTATTGAATTCTCAGTCATCCGAAGAACATATTCCAAGTGTGAATACCATGTGCACACCATATTGTGAGAATACTGCACAAATCCATGACGCTGATAACAATTATGGTTCAAATAATGCTGACACTCTGAACTCATCTTTGTATGATGAAAGAATTTCCTCCGTGAATTCAAAATCACCTCAAGATCGTATCCATAATGAAAATGACAAGCACACTCTAGATTGTGAAACTTTTGCACTTAATGGCAGTGGTTCAGATAATTTTATTCTTAATTCTCCTTTGGTTGACGAGAGAAATGCTGATAGGACCATAGTATTAAATAGAGATGCACATGGGGGAATACATGTGGCTGTCAATTTGACTTCATCCACTAAGGAAATATCTCGAGGTGCAGTAAATGACTCAGTTTTAAGTAGTGTGTTGTCAAAACCATGTGGAGCGGATAGTTCCAGTAATAATAGCTCTGATGCTAACGCTATTCTTTCAAATCAAACTTCTATAGAGAAGCAAAATCATGATGGAGTCTCATCAAGCATACCTGTTAGACAAGTTCCAGTTGGAGTGTCAGAAACTAATGAGAGCGCCATTGTAAACGTATTAGATGCGGAGGAAGCTAGTTGGATGCCTGACGCAGTCAATTACCCTGACAATGTAATTCCTCAGAATTCTTCATCCATGGATCAATTAGCTAATGGAGGTCCAGTATTTGATGACAATTTATCATCAGAGACTTGTACTACAAGCCCAAGCAATAGCAGGGCCCTACCTGATGAACACGTTTCTGTCTTGATGCCTGAAAATAGCCTCGGAGAGGTTGAATTTC
>Ga0209389_1001211_pt1 | contig 17768 bp, 11 predicted proteins | sample CowpearedBW_FD_187526 | JGI IMG/M metagenome (GOLD analysis project Ga0209389, IMG submission 187526) | Root nodule microbial communities of legume samples collected from California, USA - Cow pea red BW (SPAdes) (version 2) | ecosystem: Host-associated > Plants > Roots > Nodule | place: USA...
TGTATGTAACAAAAAAGGTATCTCTTTCTGACTTACAGAGGTTAGGAGTTGAAATTAGATTCGTCGTGTCATAGCTCGTAAATGGTATCTTTTCCTTTGTGCTCTTCCTCGTGTAATCTGAAATGCTTTATCAGAATGTATTTACTATTATATTATATATTATTATTTAAGTTCAGTTTGGACTTTCCTATGTAACTTTTTGCTGTTCTTAGTTTTCTCATTGCCTTTTTTATGTTATGTTTTCACATCGCTAGAACACAAAGCAGACAACAAAAAATTATAATGAAACTTGTCTGAGGTGGCTGATAGATAAAAATTGTTTGAATAATTCTTGATTTATCGTTTATGATCCACTGAATGGCATCTCAAAGGGAAAGGTAGAATTTGTTGAGAAGGATTTTGAATGTGGTTGTGTTGAGTCGAGAGAAGACTTTTAACGAAAGGGTGTGTTAATGATTGTTGAAAGAAATGAATGCTCTTTACAGTTGTGTCAGCAACTATTTCTGCATCTTTGCTGTCATGCATGGCATGGCATAAGTTGGATTGTTAGGCTTTTAGGTGCTTTTGAGTTTTACATTGTTGCTGATACACAGACCCTGAAAAATGAAAAGAAATTAAAAATGACAGAAGAAAGTTAAATTTGTGGAAAAGCCTCCCCTGAAATAATGATTACTGTGGGTGAAAGAAAAATCACCATGTTTGTTTGTTCTAAAATGGGTGTATATACTGCACTTTTGTGTTCTCACTTATTTTTTGGAATTATGATGAATGTAAGTAAGCTTGTTTTATGAAGGTTTTTAATGGGTTGAATGTTCTTTCTGAGTTATCATCACCTACTATTAATTTAAAACCAAAATAGGATGGAACAAAATGAATTTATTTTAACCCCTGTAAACATATAGAATTAAGTTACTTCCCAAATAATTTATTTTCATTCTAATCATTTATGGTATTGAAATCTAATCGGTAACTGATTTTAATTATTGGGTCTTAAAAATGAAAGGAGAAGAATAACTTCATAGTATTTTTTTAATATAATAATAGAATAATAATATGAAATATATATTTTGAAAAGTGCTTTTTTTTTAGTCTGGATGATGCATGAAATGCTGTTCGTAAGAATATAAAAGTAATAATTTTGAGAATTTTTAATCGAAAAAGTTAAGAGAATAGTTTCCTGTCTAAAACAGATATATTTTCCCATGTATAGTGTAAGAATAGATAATTTAAACTTTAAATGAGATAAAGATTTAAAAAAATTAAATTCGTGTTCGTAAAGATGTTTAGTCAGGGTCATTGTGTACGAAGTGAGAATAAAAGATTTAAGTTAAATATATTTTTGTTACATGAAAATTGAAATTAGTCTATATTTTTTTTAAATTTTGATTTAATTTAATTTTTTAATTTAAAAAATAAGTAAATTTAGTTTTTTAATCAAAATGTATTAAATTTATTAAATTGATTGCATTGATTGAAATATTTATGTTTTGATATTAGTTAAGAAATCCATTTAAAAAAATAAAACAAAATTTATTTAAAATAATTAATTCAATTCAATATAAACAATTTATATAATGTCACATACTTCTTACCTTAAAAAGTATTTCACAAAAATGAGTATGTCTTAAAAGATATAAGTTGAATAAGTTTTATTATAAATTGATATTTGACTTATATATAAAAAAAAATCAATTTCAATGTTAGATACTAAAATGGACAAAATATCATGGCTAGTGGTTTTTCATTTATTTAATTACTTTAATATATCATATTTAATAATGAATTTACTTGAAACAATTAAACAATCGCATTATATATATCTTTACTATGTAAAAGACTCTTTTTAAATAACAAAACATAAGTTTTAAAATAGAGAGATATTACTTGCACGAGACATCGTAACTTACTTAAACATCTTTACCTAATACATAAAAAAATAATCACGATTCTCCTCCCTTCAATCAATAAACTTATAGTTTGAGCGATATTTATGATGAATAGTTATTTTGACTTACTGTTTACTTAAATTAGGAGTTATGTTTTAAATATGAATGGAAACAATATTTTGTCTTCTATCAGGAAAAATATGAATGGAAAAAAATAAATAAATATCTAAAATTTCTGGAGAGAAAAAAAAATGGAAAATAATTGCTTACAGAAAATGAATTCGAAATAAAATACAAACAATTTAAAATTATGTCAACCTAAGCTGTACTAATATTTTGCTTACATGAAATCGATAATGGTGGATAAAATGTGCAATGATAAAATTTCATCTCTATCAAACTTTGAAATATCGAGATTATAAAAGAAAAGGAGGTGAAATGCCGAAAGGTGCTTTTTGTCGAAAACTATATCCGGCTTTCCTTCTTCCAAGGTTGTGAAACATGGATCACAAATTTTTGTTTGCTCAAAGAAACTAATATTTTAGTTAATGCGTGTTAATTACACGAGAAGAAGCTTCAAACACGTAGCGTGCTTAAATTGAGTGAAAATTGCAGTGGACAAGTGTGGTATTATTATAAATGTACCATGATTTGGTTACGAAGGTAGATATTTTAGAAGATGCCCATACAAACAGGGAAGCTGCAAGAGTGGTGTGAGTAATAATTGAACCAACACCAAATGCGAAAAGGTTACAATTTCGTACACAGTGCATGTGGCCCATTACATAAACCCATATGCAATGCTTCATTCTCGGTCAAACTAAACTACGAGGGAGTCAAAAATTTCAAATTTAAATTCATGAAAATTAGAAAGAAGAAGAAGAAGAAAAAATTTATTGTTAGAACAAAATAAATATGCAGTTTTTCATATTATCTCATTCACCTATCTAACGTAAGGCCAACAAAAAATCTTGTAACTTTGGGTCTTTTCTCAAATATTCGGTTTATGAATCTACTAAATTTATAAACCTGTTAGATATAGTAAATGTTAGTTTGGGTTTGTGATCTGGATAGTGATTAGTAAGTTTAAGAAATTACTTTAGGTATGTGAAATAATTAGAATGAAACAAATAATTTGTAGTTATAAGAAAATTTATGATTCTACGATGTATAGAAAAGACATGCAATTTTTAATACATATATTTAGAGGCTTAAACAATTTTTTAACTTTTAAAAGACATGCAATTTTTTTAGCGTTAATATTACTTATTAATTTAATCATTCGTCTCACTATTTGATTTTCTACAACCTTATAATTTTTAATGTAGGTTCGCAGTAATAGAGTGTTTTCATTTTAATTCCTACATATCACGTCACTTTGTAATTTATGAACACGCGTCAGGCTCTTCTATTGTGTTATTTTCTCTTCAATTTTTCGTTTCTCTCTCCATAAAGTTCTAGAGAGATATAAGATATAAAGCGGGAAAGTTGAAGAAGGACTTCCAGAGCACGAAAGACGGTGCGGTACTGTAGTGTAACGAACTATACTATTGTAGTCACGTCAAATTCACTTTCGTTTCTTCGTTCTTCAATGTCAATGGAGCGTTTGGCTAGGTCAGCTCGAGGGTGGCGTTGGTATTGGCGTTCGTTCTCCTCTTTTCAAACCCTAACTTCTCGCTCCTCACGTCTTTCTACACATCCCAGTAAGTTCCTCTTTCTTTTATTTTCCAGAACTCATTTCGTCGCGAATGCTTCATGTTTGTTGTTTTTTCTGTAGAATTTGCGTCTTCTTGGTTTTCCTCGCCCGATGTTTCCATGTCCAGAGTCTTGTCCGAGGATTATTCATGGCTTCCGGTCTTCTTTGCTGGTGTTTTTGGATCTGGATTGGTGGGAGTGGCTTATGCGGATAATGGTGCTGTGGATATCCAAGAAAGAGCCAAGAAGGAACGCGAGCGAATTGAGGAGTTGATTAGAAGTAGGGGAATTCGATACGGTTCTTATCCTTTATTTTCTGTAGCCGTTAAAGGCCAGAAGGTTGGTGCACATTGTTATTCAGTAATTTGCTTCAAGTTCAGGACGATTTTCATGGGAGATAAAACTACAAGTGGTTATTGATAACTTCTTGGTTTATGTTTTCCAAAGTTCTTATGTTTTAAAATGGTATTTGGTTAATGCCCGTAATTACCAATCTTTCCCGTTTCAAGATTGTTTCAAGATTGTATTCTAATGAAATCTGAACTCTACCGATATTGCATTATTTATATATATTATTTTTCAATTTGAAGTGTTGTCTTGCGTGTCATTGTTAAACTTCAACCTTTCATTTTTCTTCAGTCACATTGATTTGGGCATTCTACTCTTTTTGTCTAGAAAATAAAAAGAAAGAAGTCACAACCACTATGCTCTAGTTTTGATGATGCAATCTTCAAGTTCTGTTACTATAATAGAAATAAAAACTATCTGATGGTGGAGTTACAATTATAGGTCAGTGTTAAGTTTCAAATTCCTCATGGTTGTGATATTTCACAACTTATTGCAAGTCTTACTGCACATCTTGGGACGAAGGCTGAAGGCCATGGAGGTGGTTCAGACATGTTGTTACGAGCTTGGAACAGGTAATTCATTCTATATTTCTGTGTTTTAGGGAATATTAGTTTGCATGTTTATGGCATTTGATATACATATTGAGTTTTCTCATTTACAGTTTACTGTATTGACGCACTCAATTCATGATCCTCAATTTTCTTGTGACCTATCCACAGCCCAGTTGCTTGGCAACTTACCCTTTCTAATCCATCAGAACAAAAACATATTCCAGAGAATGGCATTGACATGTCATCGAAAGATATAAATACAGAAGATACAGATCTATGTATACTCATATTTCATTCTCTCGTTGGCTCAGATAAGGCTGTAAGTATATTTTTTTTTTTCATATTTCTTAATTTGATCTACTCATTATTTTTACTTTTTGCATTGAAAAAAATGGTCATTGTTCAATAGAAAAATGTGAATATTGCAGGAAATTGAATTCATTAAGCAAGGGGAATTGAGTCCTGAAGAGCTTGATGCTTTCATCTCTGTTTTACAATTAGCCGGTAACAAGTTGGGACAAAAAAGCACCCTGGAAAGAAAACCAAGGGAAGAGACTGAAAAGGTGCCATCTGTAGATAAATCTATTTCTGATCTTGAGGGTATGGGAGTGAGAATTTATGGACTTGATGAACCCGTAGGTATATTGAAAGATGCTGAGATATCATGGGACAACATTGCTGGTTATGAACATCAAAAACGGTATGTAAATCTGGACATTTGGCTTGTGCTTTTCAACTATCTGAATTTTCTATATCTAATTTTGTGAAACGCAAATGTTTTTCATGATGCTTTTCAATTTTATGGTTTTTGACACCTCCGTTGCAAGTGGGCAAAACTGAAATAGACGTATATATTTCTTTTTTCTAACTATTTATGTTTATATTTCAGCTAATGTGATTAGATTCTAGTATTTAAGGGAATGGGAGTTTTGTCTGTCAATCCAGCCAACTGGGTCATGCTTATATGATTAATGTGGTTTCTATATCTCACAAGAGCTCTGTAACACTACTTTTTAACCCCTAGTATCATTTATAAACATGGTGTGTTCAGCTTTTATTTCTCATTATGCACGAAAGTAAATTTACTTAAATCTTTAATTTCGTAGATTAATAGAAGATACAATACTATTGGCATTGCATAGTCCTGAAGTATACGATGATATTGCCCGAGGGACTCGTCATAAGTTTGAGTCAAACAGACCTCGAGCTGTGCTATTTGAAGGTCCACCTGGTGTGTCATTTAGACTCTTTTACATGTTTTCTGTATAATGTTGTAATCCAAGCAGGGCATATGCTTAGTTTGATTGAATTTCTATATTCTGTTTTGCTTTTTCCATTCTTTTATAAAAGCCAATTTTTCTCACAAGAAATAGAATCTGAAAGGGAAAACATATGTATGGGAAAAAAAAAGTTCTCATTAGGAAAGCTATTTTCTCAAATACAAACTGTTGATAACCTAAAAAACCATTTACAAAAAGGTACTAAGATATGTAGAATGGCAAGCTGATGATTCTCTAAGACTGTCATGAGGCAAGCTGATGGAGGGAGTGGTGGCAGCAAGGCTGAACTGAAAGCAAAGGTCTGAACCATCTTGAATTATACAGCAGTAGGTTGCCTGCAGCAGCAGCAGCAGCAGCCAGAAACTATCTTGGACATGCTAAAATACATGTCAAGGAGATTGAAACCTTGAGTAAATGACAGGACCCAAAATTGTCTAACGCATTAAAATTAAAATACGTGGGAAACTGGTGAAGTAGATAGTTGAAATGAAGAACAAAGCTGATGATCATGAGGATGATAAAATAGTTGTGACCTAATGCCAAAGAAGAAACAGGCAAGAGAGACAATACAGTTGAAGGGAAATCATGAAAATGTTCCTGAGTTGAGGTAATTTAGCAGCTAATTAGTGGTGAAACAGGTCTTATGATGGTATCACTTTGATACCATGTTGGAAGTATGTGATTTTGGATACAGAGGGGGAGGAGATTGAGGGAAAAATGGGTTTTGCATAATATTCTGTTATGTAATGGAATGTCTTGCTAAGTTTGTTCTTAAGACCTAGATCTATACTGATCATAATCTTAATTAAAATTAGTGAAATAAATTGTATGAACATGACAGCCAATGCTAAGATACTTTTGAAATATTTTCACATATTCTAATTTCTAACAATCATTTCATTTATTATGTGAGCTTTTGGCATATCAATATACTCATGATCTCCGAAGTTTGAACTGCGTTTATTTCATGCGCAGGATCCTAGATATTTAGTAGATTTTGCCACTGTTTCAGTAAGAAACTGCATCTTTGAAATTTGAATCTCAATAGAAGTTACTGGCATCAGTATACAGCCTTTAATATTCATTATCCACATTAAATTATGTTTGATTAGCACATTTTATGGTTTCAGGTACAGGGAAAACATCCTGTGCTCGTGTTATTGCCAATCAAGCGGTATGTTGCTTTTAATTGTTTTACAATTTTACCCCTTAGCTTTATTTTTAAAATGCTTTCTGAATATCCTGCTCTATCCTCTACCAACAGAAAAATATACTTTAAAACTATTCTTGAAGTTACATTTATGGAAGTTGTTGCTTTGGGTACTCATGTTCCACTTCGATGTCAAAATTGGTTGTTTAGCTCTGTCACTTACCAGGAAGTTGAATCTTGTGTTTTTCATGGGGAAAGCTCCTCCATGTATTGACTACTGCTGATTAATATTACTATATATCCTTACTTTGTTTGTGCATGTTTTCATTCCTCATAGTTTGGTTTGTATGTCTGTTCTGTAAGCTTTGAGATTGTGATTTTCTGTATTTTACTCTTTGCCAGACAGAATTATTTTTTATTTCAGAGCTATGCTTTAAGAATGTTGTTGTGGTCAAAGTAAAGAATGAATTCATTTGATGAAGTCTAGGTGCTTCAAAAAGTCTTGCTTCAATATTTGCAATTACCTCTTCTTTTTGCAACTGTGGTTGCAAGGAGGAGGAACAAGGGTGATTGAGTGGGAAATCTTTTCATAATTGAAATATAGTTACTATTTGGACACAGGGGAAGAGCTGGTCTTCTTGCCAGCTGGAATTCTGGGGGTAAGGGAAGTAGATTGATCAAGTTGTATCTCCATCTTTGATTTGGGCTGGTGATTTGGGCGGGGTAGGGCTGATCAAATTAACTGGTTGTAAATTAAGTTAACCATAACTGTACATAAACTTTTTCATGTTATCTGGTTAACTGAAAACAGCTATAGCTTATGGTTCTGAGCTCATGTGTAAAAGAGCTGTATTCAATATGGTCACGTACAGGGCAATGATAACTATGCTTATGATTCTTGATTGTCTGCAATATGGTATTAATTATGAGGGGTAAATATAGAGTGAACTGAAATCGGTGAACTTGATTTGGCAGGGTGTCCCTTTACTATATGTTCCACTTGAGGCAATAATGTCCGAGTTCTATGGTAAAAGTGAACGTCTTCTAGGGAAAGTGTTTTCGCTGGCAAACAATCTTCCAAATGGTGCTATTATATTTCTGGATGAGGTAACAAAATGAGAATGTTGATATGGAGTTGCTTTGTTCCACTTGTTGATTTTCTGGAAAACTTCTTTACGTATTGTTTGTGTTTTTACTTTTTGCGATACAGATTGATTCTTTTGCTGCTGCACGTGACAATGAAATGCATGAAGCTACACGTAGAATATTGTCAGTCTTGTTGAGACAGGTTAATCTTGTTGGTTACTGCTTTATGATACATATGTCTTTAGAAAAGGATTGTGTGCTGGAGTTTTGAAGTTCTATTTTGTAGTGAAGAGTTTATAAAGACTTATTTTCAGTTTGTAAGTTTTATTTAGCATTATATTATATGTACTCGTCAAGATTGATTTACGATATGTTCTTTGACTTTAACAGCTTTCTAGTATTGGTTGATTTACTAACCATTTACTGGGATAACTTTTGATTGTTGTGGTAGCTTTTTATAATATTGAAATTTTAGTATTGCCGGAACCAAAGTAATGGACTTTCGTATTAAGACAGTAAACAGCTTGATAATTCTTAAATGTAGAAAAAAAATCATTGTTAGGTAGAAACTCTTGTATCAATAACTCGTCTAAACTAAATAAAAACACGCTGAAAGGTTACTTTTTTATGCAATTTGACGGATGGATGAAGCAAATTTTGCAGATAGATGGCTTTGAGCAGGATAAGAAAGTAGTAGTCATTGCTGCCACAAATAGAAAGGAAGACCTTGATCCCGCATTAATCAGGCGAGCATCAATACAAATTACGGTTAAGCATGGAGGAATTAAACCCTAACTGTTTTTTTCTCCTTTTGCTTGTAGTCGGTTTGATAGTATGATCGCTTTTGGCTTACCTGATCATCGGAATCGTCAGGAAATAGCATCCAAATATGCAAAGCACCTGTCCAAACACGAACTAGAAGAATTTGCAAGAGTTACAGAAGAGTAAGTTGGGTTAACTTTAGAAGAATTGACCTCTTATTTTTACTTTCGCCATGACACATTCTTAAATCGTTGAAATCATGTATAACTGCTCATAAGCCTTTTTCATAACTTGAACACTCAACAGGCTCCAATTAACTACATTGTTTTACCTTGTCTCAAAAATGTTTTGCTCATTTTTTTGTGACTTTTATCGTTTTTTGTTGTTTCAGTATGTCTGGAAGAGATATCAGAGATGTTTGTCAGCAAGCAGAACGATCGTGGGCGTCAAAGGTAATCCTCTTTCTTTCCGATTTCCACCAGTCTTAGTGTTCAGTGGATATCTTAGTATTATTAATTGATGGACAGATTATTCGAGGACAAGTGCCTAAAGAGGGGGAAAAAGCGAAGCTTCCAGCTCTTCAAGAATACATAAAATGCGCCGAGAGTCGACAGGAGGCGCTGCGTAGTGCTGCCGCAAACAGGAAGGTCCCAACCTCTTCCCATCCCAAGATACTATACTAAGCGACTGAGACCTTTTTTTACGCTACAAAATACAAATGTTTGTCTGTCTGTTCATTATTCAATAGAGTCGCTGGATTTGATTGGTTTCGCATGGTAAAAATAGAAACCAGAGAATATAAAAGTAAGTGTCACTAGCATTTTCTCTTCTATTTTCTTTGAAAGGGAGCATTAGAATTCTTTGTTTGACTGTGATCTTAATTTATTGGGATAGAAAACTGGTTTACCTAGTGAAATTCTGACCTTTTTTTCCTTTTCCTCTAGTAAGTAGCTCAGTTGAAATGCGAGGTGAAGTTTAGAAGTTTAATTATTTACGCTTTTTGGTTCTCAAACTTGTTTTTGTATTAGTTACGTCATCAAGAATAAGTTTATGCATCAAGAATAAGTTTTTACCGGGTTATTCAATCATATATTGCTAATGTTTTTACATTGAAGTACTTTTATTAAATTAGTTGTAAAAACAATTTATCCAATTAATTAAGTTTGCTTGACTCTTTTTCTAATCTATATTTTTAAATTTAAATTCAATCTAATATAAATTAGTTTTTTCGGATTGAATTACTTTTTTTAGTCGTATTTTATGCTTTTTAGAATAAAATCTTATATAAAGTGTGTAAGATGTACAATAAAGTTTAAAAACTTTGCAATTGTAAAACTTGGATCAGATTTACTTATCCGACTTGGATATGAGCGATAAACCAGATGTTAGATCAAAAAATTATCTGACTAATAATAACATTAAGTTTCAAAATACATTGCGACTACGTATTTTTGTGATTCAGAAATAATAAAAAAAGTAAAATATACTTTTAATAGGCATTTACACAACTTGATATTATATTGAACTTATATATTCAAATTTATATATTTGCTAAAATATATCTAAGTTAATTATTTTCATAACTAAATACAAGTTATATGACAATTTCATAAAAAAATTACCAACATAGATAATATAATAAATTCAAAGATAAAATATATTTTATTTGCAATATGTTCGACTCATTATTTATTAGATTTTAAAATTTTATATCATTGTTTATCACATTCGGTTTTTAAAAATTTCAACAAAAAATACCTTGCATTTATTGAGTATAATGAGAGTATTAAATATTAGAGCGCAAAGCAAAAAATAGGCGAGTGACTCTTTCTCACGATTTTTGTGAAATCCTGATCGACATGGCCTCGCGGGACAACAAGAAGGCATCGAGGGCGTCGAGCAGCCAAGCAGGCAAAATTCGCACTCTCTCCGATCTCAACCGTCCTTCCGCCGATTCCGACAGCGACTCCGATGGCCCTCAGGAGTACTACACCGGCGGCGAGAAGAGGTTCTCTTCTTTCTTAGTCATTTTCTTCTTTTCTTCATATCTTCTCATCCTTCAATTCTTGAATTCCAACCAACAGAACACAATTAGAAACAACAAATGGCGTTTTATTTCACTCGGTATATTTTCAAGTCCACGCTATACAAACTCTAGCAGCTTCCTAATATAATTTCTTGTATACATATTCCCTTGCCAATTATTACTGTAAAGATTGGTAGAGTTGACTTGCATCAAGCTGGCGTACCACCAGTCCAAGGACTAGGTTAGATTTTGGGAACAGTTTTTTTCGATCGTATGAATTTCTAGTATGATTTATGTTTATTTGAATTCAGAATTGCGATTATGCTTGCATGTTTGCTTTTGTCTTCCTGTAGTTGTTATTATTTTGTTGATCTTTTATGACCTAAGTTGTGACTGTTTTGTGTGTGTGGATTGGTAACCTTTTCCCCCATGTGCTCTTGCATGGGTCAACATTTACATTTTGTTGGAGATTCCATATGATGGACATGACCAAATCATAATAGACATGAGTGCAAACCTCAGACCAGATTTGAGAGGTTGAGTTATGCATAAGTCTAGTCAAGTTCATTGAAACTAGTTTGCCGCCTACAAATATCTAATCCTAATTTAAAGATATTGAGCAGTTTTGTTAGAGATCTATATCACTTAGATATATTACCAAATCATAATATATAAGTGGAGTATAAACTCCATTTTACAAGTCAATTTTGTGATATTGAGTTAGACACAAATACATTTACCAAGACATTTATTGGCATACTGCTGTGATGGTACTCGGACAATTTTCTTAAACCGAAATTAGTGATTAGATTTCAGCTTATCACTTGTATGTGTTACTGTTGAAACTGTTGTAGAGGTCCTGATGCATGTTCAATTCATAATCAACGGGAGTAGGGGGGTCTTCTGGAAATGCAAGGTTCAGTGAATGGTAACACAAACATGCACGTATTCTTTGACACTTTAGTAGTGTAAAGTGGTTTAAGATTTTTATAAAACTCTTTTTTGGTTTAAGAATTTGAAAACTTATCTTAAGGCATTAAAAGAAATAAAATCATGCTTATTATGAGAGGTTTGGAACTTTTGCTTTGAAGCTATTCTGCTTAAAGTTTGGTTCCTTTCTTCTGGTATAGAAGTTGGTTTTTCAAAACCATTCAGATCCATCTCAGCTAGTTAAAGAATGGGACAATGAAGTGATAGCCTTCAAAGTCTATAATACCAGTGTAGTTATATTATGACTTCAAGCATTGCCCACTTGATTAATGCTTTAAGCTGGTTTAAGTTCACAATATTTGAATTTATCAAACTAAATAGCCTAGTAGCTTGGGGTACCTATATGTCTATATTTTTAGTGATATTTTCATATAGTATGTAATGTATTCAATTTTAAGCTGTGTTTGGATGGGTGGAGCAGAATGAAAGAGGATATTCCCATTTTCAGATGGTTAGGGATGGGAACCAAAATTGTCTCACCATTATGACTAATAATTTCGATACTCTCTAATTTAGAGGGTTTTCAGTGGTTATAATTTGAGGTTAGCCTTCAATAATTTCAACCCAACACCTTAGCCTGTTTGCTAAAAGTAAGGATATTAAAAGGGCAATACTAGAAGATGAATTTGTAATATACTCACTTGGGTAATTATTATTTTTACTTTCAAATAAAGGAAAGGGGATCTCCACAATCCCTCATTAGAAGTTTCAAATAATAGAGTGGCACCATGCCATCTCCAACCGACTCCACTTCATCCTCTTCAAAATTTACAAATGTAGCTGTATGCTTCACTTGTATTCTTGTTTAGATCATCAAGCACCATACAGTGAAAAATCACTTTGATTTTCTTGATAGAAAGTATTTCACATTTGGAATTTGAAAATTTAAAATTACTGGTACATCAATTTTTCAAGAGATTTGCAGATACACTTGTTCAGTTGATTTAACAATTTGATTATTTTCTATCCAGTATTTAACCATTGTACATTGTATCTTCAGTGGAATGCTTGTCCAGGATCCTTCAAAGGGAAATGATGTGGATGCGATTTTCAATCAAGCTAGGCAACTTGGTGCTATTGAAAGGCCTCTTGATCAGCTTCAGGAACCTCCAAGGTCAACTAGCTTTACTGGAACTGGTAGGTTACTCTCGGGGGAAACTGCACAGTCTACTACTAATCAGCAACCTGAGGCTGTTGTTCACAACATTGTTTTCTGGAGTAATGGTTTCACTGTAAATGATGGACCTTTGAGGAGATTGGATGATCCTGAAAATGCATCATTTCTGGAGGTGATGCTGTTTAAGATTCTGATTCCATTGATGGTAAAATAATTCGGAAATAATGAGGTTGAGTTCTTGGAAAGACAAATCCTGATGTTGGAGTATTGACCTTTTAATGTTTTTCGGGAAATCGGGGACTATCTTAACAAATTCCACTTACATTTTCGTGAAAATTATTTAAATTCTTTCTGAAATCCAACATATTTTATTATATAAGTATTTGGTTAGTTGCTTTCATAATTTATTTCCAGACCATGTAAGAATGTTGCCCCAGAAATGTGTTTGGGCTACTTTTAATTTCTTATTGGTTGCATAAAATGGTTTCGTTGTGCTTAATGATATTTGCTATTTTTTAATGCAGAGCATAAAAAAATCCGAGTGTCCCAAAGAGCTTGAACCTGCAGATAGGAGGTCATCTGTTAACGTTAACCTCATCAGAAGGAATGAGAACTATCCTGTGAGGTTTCTATTTGAGTTTTTTTATTCGTTCCTGTCCCATTTATGTTAGACTGCACTGAATTTTGTTGACATTGTTTACTAGTTTTGGGGCTTTTTAACTTTTGCATTTTGAAATTCAATCCGGGTCCTTTTGTTATGCATAATTACTTGAGTCTGAAACCAAACACGCCCAGAGTGTAAATTATAAGTGCATTTGGTCATGGTTACAGGAACCCGAAAGGCAGCATGTTCCATTTCAGGGAGTGGGAAGAACTCTTGGAAGCAGCTCTACATCTGTGCCAACTGCTTCCTCAACACCGCCGACCACTGCGCCAACTCCTTCTGCGGGCCTGGTTGTTGATCAATCACTGCCATCGACCTCAATACAAATCAGGTTGGCTGATGGAACCCGCTTGATATCACAATTTAATCATCATCACACGATCAGCGACATCCGTGCCTTCATTGATGCATCTAGACCTGGGAGTCGGCAGAATTATCAACTTCAGATGATGGGTTTCCCCCCAAAGGTTCTAACTGATGAAACTCAGAGCATAGAGCAGGCAGGACTTGCAAATTCAGTTGTTATGCAGAAATTCTAGCAGACTGCCGTTTCATATTCGTCGTTGCTGGTTAAATGCTGCATTGAAGGGATGCAGTTTTATTGGGGATGTAGAGGTGAGGTACTTTTATTTCCATCATAAATATATTGAGATCCCCTGTGTTGGGGAACATTTTCTTTTATTTTGCTCAATGTTACCAAGTAATTTATTTGCTTTAGGACCAGTTGGATGACTTGACTTAGCATTGTTTTGGACCTAATTTCCTATTCTATATGATGACTGTGTTATTCTATTTCTAGCTGTGCCTAGAAACTTAACAACATATTATATTCAACACTTTACCACTGAAATATTTTCTTACCTTTGAAAATGTGGTAACGACTACATGTGTGGTGATATTGTATTATATTTCTTCTAAAGCTAACAAAAAGTGTGGTTATCTATTTCTACACACGTTTATATGTTTTTAAAGAAATTTTATTCCATCAACTAACCACATAAAGTTAATGTATACGGAACGGAAGTAATTATGACAATATATAAAATTTAATGTAATTTGAATATTCTTTTTATAGTATGATTTTAATTATAAATTAGCCTAATATAAATTATTTCACAATGGGAATAGATTATTTCTTATTTGAAATAATCCATCCATTTTACAAAATAATTTTAATTTTTTTTATAATTATTAATCATGTATATAAATTTAACTTTTTTTAAAAAAAAACTTTGTTAAAATTACACCAACAACAATTTTACTTAATTCACAATATAAAATTATTTAATCATTACATATTCATTCAAGTTTTTCTATATTTATTTAAGTGCATATAATTCAATTTGAATTCATTTTTTTAAAAATCAAATTCAAACATCAATTCAATTATCAATTCAATTGAACTACAAAATGTTTAATTTTTAGATAAGCTTTTCAGTTTTAATTGCATTAGATTTCGGAAAATATTTTATATTATAAGAAAAAAATTCGTTACATTAACTACTAACAAATTATACTGTGTTAATAGTTAAGAAATTAGAAAATCCAAATGTATTGATGATACAAAATATTGTATTTTTCCCTGAAAAAACAAATTGCTTTTAATGTTGATATTTAAAACAGTTGTGAGCAAAACGGAATTACATACTACTGGGCTGAGCTATCTCAGAAGAAAGACACAGATCAGAACTACTTGGCAGCAACGCAAAGGCAAAACATTGTGTGTGAAACATGCCTCAGCCTCACTCTTCTTAGGACCAAATCACATACTCCCTAAAACTCTCTCTCTCTCTCTCTCTCTCTCTCTCTCTCGCGTTTCGCTGCGTTTCGTCTTGTGAAATCTTCATAGGCATGGCGTCACGGGACAACAAGAAGGCATCGAGCAGCCGAGCAGGCAGAATTCGCACTCTCGCCGATCTGAACCGCCCGTCCGCTGATTCCGACAGCGACTCTGATGGCCCTCAGGAGTACTACACCGGCGGGGAGAAGAGGTTCTCTTCTTTCCCAATCTATCTCCTTCTTTCTTCAATCATTCACTGACGCTTCAATTCTTGCATTCTATCACACCGACACAAGAAAACTAAAAACTATGAATAAGTTTTATCGAAATCACTAGTTTTAATGTTAGTCCGCATCTTAGAATAGAAACTTCTTAATATCACACTGTATGAATAATATATTCCCTTACCGATTATTACTCAGAATTATTAGAGTTGACTTACAATAAGTTGGCGTCTCACCAGTCAATCAAACTAGGTTAGATTTTCGGAACATTATTTTTCAATTATATAATATTCGTGTATGACTGAAATCAGAGTTGCAATTTTTGCTGGTAGGTTTCATTTTGTCTTCTGAATTCTAATGTGTTGGTTTGGTGATGTTATTGTTTCCTTAGCTTCGCGTGCATATAGATTGTGACTGTTTTTTGTTGGTGTTGATTGATGACTTTTCTTCCCCCATTTCTATTGTCTGGGTTAACTTGATTGATCGCATATTGCTATGATATTGCAGAGGAAGATTTTCTAACAGGAATTTATCAAATTATGTAGCTTGGTAGCGTGAACGTATCGAAAGGGATAGCTATATATCTGTATTTTTAGTGATATTTTTTTTGTAGTGTATAGTATATTCATATTTAAGCTGTGTTTGAATGGATGGAGCAGAATGATAAAAGGTAATCAACCCACTTTTACAAACCTTTTTAGGTAATGAAGTGGAATGGTTAAGGACGGGAACCCAAACTACCTTACCACTCCTAACTTTCAAAATTTACGTACTCTCTCATTTAGAGGGTTTTGGATGGAACACTTCTTTTTATATTTGGAGGCAGTTTTTTATAGTTGTAATTTACTCCACTCAAGTAATTATCATCTTTAGTTCCAAACAATGGAAAGGGGGATCCCCACCATTCCCTCATTAAACAAATTTCAAGTAGAGTGGTATCTTACATCTATGCTTCACCCTCTTCAAAATTTCCAAGCATAGCTGTAAACTTAACTTCACCTGTATGCTTTACTTTTCTATAACCTCAAGCACCTTACAGACAAACAATCACTTTTGACTATCTTCGGTGAAAGTGTGACATTTGGATATTAAAATTACTGCTGTAACAATTTTTCAAAAGATTTATTGATCCACACATCTAATTCATTTGATTTTTTGATTTAATTATTTCCTACAAAGTATTTAACCATTATGCATTATATCTCCAGTGGAATGCTTGTCCAGGATCCTTCAAAGGGAAATGACGTGGATGCAATTTTCAATCAAGCTAGGCAACTTGGTGCTGTCGAAAGGCCTCTTGATCAGCTTCAGGAGCCCCCGAGGTCAACTAGCTTTGCTGGAACTGGCAGGTTACTCTCGGGGGAAACCGCACAGTCAACTACAAATCAGCAACCCGAGTCTGTTGTTCACAACATTGTTTTCTGGAGTAATGGTTTCACTGTAAATGATGGACCTTTGAGGAGATTGGACGATCCTGAAAATGCTTCTTTTTTAGAGGTGATGATATTTGGGATTCTGATTCCTTCATGGACTGAGGGTTAAATGATTTGAAAGTAATGAGGTTTTATTCTGGAAAATGCAAATTCTGATGTTAGAGGATTTAGAATTTGGTGAATAATGTTCAGGAAATAATGAAACACCGTAACAAATTTAACATGCAATTCACCGTTTTAGTTACATTTTCAGAAATCAAGCATCTTTTCTAATAGTTATTCTCTCAGTTGCTTTCGTACTTTATTTCTGACCATGTAAGAATGCTGCCGCTGAGTCGTGTTTGGGTTACTATTACTTTCTTACTGATTACATAAAATGGTTTTGTTTGTGCTTAACTATATTTGCTATTTTTCAATACAGAGCATAAAGAAGTCTGAGTGTCCCAAAGAGCTTGAACCTGCTGATAGGAGGTCATCTGTTAATGTTAACCTCATAAGGAGGAATGAGAATTATCCTGTAAGTTTCCTGTTAGTTTTTTGGTTTGTTTGTGCCCGATTTACTATTAAACTACAATGAATTTAGTAGGCATTCTTGACTACCTTTGGAGCTTTTGAACTTTTGTATTTTGAAAAGCAATGCTGTTATCTTGTTGTGCATAATTACTTGAGTCTGAAACCAAACACGCCCAGAGTGTAAATTATAAGTGCATTTGGTCATGGTTACAGGAACCCGAAAGGCAGCATGTTCCATTTCAGGGAGTGGGAAGAACTCTTGG
>Ga0209389_1001214_pt1 | contig 17755 bp, 5 predicted proteins | sample CowpearedBW_FD_187526 | JGI IMG/M metagenome (GOLD analysis project Ga0209389, IMG submission 187526) | Root nodule microbial communities of legume samples collected from California, USA - Cow pea red BW (SPAdes) (version 2) | ecosystem: Host-associated > Plants > Roots > Nodule | place: USA...
TTTTATTTTATTTATTAACTTAATAACATTACAACATCATCAATTATTAATATAATTCAAAAAAATGTGTACACACAGGCGCGATAGCGCCTGTGTTTACACTAGTTAATATATAATATAAATACGACTTAATTAAATTTGAAGTCCCTCAAAAATCGATATATTTTTAATTTAAATTTTATTAAATTTGTTTGTTTAATTGAGTATCCGATCTTATACTTTTCAAATAGAGTTTTATGAGATTATAATATAATATATATTCATATTTGTTGGAAAAATTTATTTACATTATTTTCGTAAAATGTATGAACGAATATTACTGAAATATTTTTTTATAATAATTTAGAGATAAAAAAACCTATTTAATCTGTATAATCCTTTTAAAATGTAAAATAGTTTTTTTTTTTAATTACCAAACCTCATTTGCTTTAGATGAACACGAATGTGTATTTTTTCTTCTCCAATTTTTTCTCTTTAAAAACTTCAATCTTTTCTCACAACTTTCTTACTCAAAACTCCATTTTCTTCGTGATTAGAAGTTTGGAATGAGTTCATCGTGGAAAACTCTTAAATTCTAATCGAACAAAATCTTCATTTGGATAAGTCAAAAATTTTGTTCTCCTTCAATATCTAATCTGTTTTTTGGTTTGCAAATGATCTTTATTAGGTTGTATGTGCTTTTAAAGTCATATTTTTTATGGTTTGGGGCGTTGGGTGTCACTTTTAGACAGTTGGATGTACTCAAATCAATGGGTTTTAGGGAGTTGTAGCATCGGACCCACTATATTTTTTTGGTCTTCGTCATCTTGGGAAAAATGAAATTTTTGTTTGGTTAACGGTTAGATTGAGTTGAAATTTTGACAACAGGTCTTAGACATATGAATTGTTACTTTGACCGATGTGTTTTTTAATTAGAGTTTTATAGTTAGAAAAGTTAGTCTTTTATGTTTATCCTATTTTAGGTTTGTCATTTTTGTGAAAAAAAAAAATTATTTGTGGTTTTGGAGGTAAATCCATTAACGTTTTTTTATTTGTGAAAAACATATATGGTTGTTTATAAAATTGTTGATGGATTCATTGATGAACATGTTACGTGCATGTGTATAATATATGAAATTGTGATGATGATGATGATGGACGTGTTAATAGATATGAGCATGTGTGGAGATATATGATGATTGTAATTGATCACAATCGTGATATTACTTAGTGTGGATGAATACAAATACGAGTGATTGTTTGGTATTTGAAATTTGGTATGGAATCATCTTTGTGGATGAAAGTATGAGTTTGGCGTAATTCCGTAAATATTGTAGGGATATTCCATGGTAGCGGTCCGTTAGTTTATGCATTGATGAAAGGAATCAATACATGAGGTTTATCCTGGTACTCTAATACCCATTAAAGTATCATGTATAGTATAATGGGTTATGTGGTGAGAGAGATAAGAGATTCTGTCATTAAAAACGATCTCATGGTTCTTGTGATAGTTTAATGAACTAGCCTTGTGTGTGGTGTGGTAAAACTCATTGGTGATGACTTTGCAAAGCATTGAAGGCCAACAACGTGCAAAAACCACTAAGAATCACACATCAATGCCTATATATGGATAGTTAAGTCTATAGACTCTATAATTATATGTTTGATCTTTTCCCATGAATGTTTGAAATACACGAGTTTTTGATGAAATCAATTTAATTGTTATATACATATTAATTTTATAAACTAGCTTAGCCTCTCTTATTTATGCTCATGTTTCTTGTTTTTTTTTTTTTTTTTTTTTTTGCAATGATTACCTTGACCAATGTGAGTAGATGAGAAACTAGGTGTGAGTTTACATCAGGAGGAATATGTTGATTGTGGGAGCCATGTTTAACTTCTATCTTTTGAAAGTAGTTATAATCATGTGGTCAACTTTTAGTTCAAAGTAGGTTGATGTAAAATATGTTATATGCTGGTATATTTATTTTGGATGACTATAATAACATAGTTATGTAAGTGCCTTTAACTGCTTATGGATTAACAACTATGTGAAGTTTTATTTAGTAGTATTGCACTATTAAACAAGATGTTACATAATCCATGTATAAACACATATTAAAGTTATAATGTACGAACTTTGAAATAATATGAAATATATAATATAAATTTAAATAAAATAAATCTACAAGTATTAAATGTTTTTTTATTTAATTGTCATATTGTTTATTGTATGGTTAATTGTAAAAGATATTTCTTATTTACTTATTTTAGAGTTAAACCCCTCTTTTATGAGTTTTTTTATTTCTTTCAATGAACTTTTATATTTATTTTTTATATTTAGGAGATGTTATACGAGAGTTGAATAACATAACAAATTGGTGATCATGGAGTTGATTGTTTAAAATTCAATCCAAATCAATAAAATAGATTGAATTTATAATTCGTATTTATTTTAACTATACTAAATTGCTTTTTTTGTTTCAATTTAATTTAATTTGGTAAAGACTATGTTAATTCCACTTGGTCAATTAAATTAAATTCGATGTGGGGCAACCTAATAAACCTGATGTAAGATCAATTCTACCTAACTTGACATGGTTCCGATCCAATATCAATCCAATGTAACTTGACTTGGCTTTATTGGACTCAATTTGATTTGGGACTTGACCTAACTTTATCTTGATCATACTCTACTTGACCTTGATTCGAATGATTAAATTTAACTTGAATCTAGACCGATTCGACTCAATTTGCCTTGAGTTTGGATTGACTCGCTACTACTTGAGCTTGAACTGACTCAATTTGACATTAGTATGGGCTGACTCGGACATACTTTTGACTTTTGTCGTTTGACATGAACGTTGTCTTGGTTCGAGTTAGCTAACATTTGGTCGTGAGCAACTCAACCTAACTTTTTGCACAAACCACACCTCTTTCATGAGAGGTGTTGTTTATGTCCATATATTCTAAGATGCCCAAATATCTCTTTGCCTAATTTGTTGATATTTTAATGTGATATGTCCAAACTCTTTACATTGTATCATGACACATCATTTCACATAATATTTCAATAAGGTGGTCTTTTGTATTTATCACAATGTTAATGGTTTCAATTGTATTTCTTGTTTTAAGTTTCATGCTATTTGTGGGTTTTTAAAAATCTTTCTCTTATGTTGTCTAAGATTTATTTTAGATTGTGTACAACAATTTTTATGTGTCGCAAAACAAATTACTTATTTATTACTTTTTTCTTCTCAAAGTGAACATTACAATGGTGCTTGTTATAATCATCTTGTTTAAATATTTTTGTTGACATTTTTTTTTTCATTAAACATGAGAAGATTAGAAGCATCACCAAATAAATGCAAATGATCAAAGCCATCAAAATGAGTATAGATTATGTCATTTAATACTTATTGTTCTTATCATAATTTATGAAAATACAAAGTCTTGAGAGAGTGGCGGTTACCTCTTAGTGAGAAATATTAAAGTTTTAAAGAGAAGATATTGTGTACGAATTAAGAGTTGAAAAAAAAATTGAATCAGTATTCAACATGGTGAGATGTTATACTAATCAATTTAGAAACAAATTATTTCCGTAGCCAAAATTTTGATAGTTAATGTTAGTGATCAATTTAGAGATCAATCTACCATAGGAACTAATTAAGAAAAGATTTAGTTACCAATAATTTATAGTTTATAAATTGATATACAAATTGATTATTATAATAACTAATGATTTTTTATCACTATTTTTAGATTTTTTCGTAGTAAGTCTAATATTAAAAAAGATATTATGTTACATAAATATACTCAATTATCACATGTTACAATAATATAATCAATTGTCACAAGATATTATTTGTATTTTTTACATATATTAAATAATCAAGTATCGTATCAAATGATATTATCTCCAAATATCTTAGTTATATAATAAAATATAATAATAAATTCCTACATTATAAAATATTATTATAAATATCTAAAATAAATAACAGAATCTATACTTAATTATTAATAAATATTTTAAAAATATTCCATAATATATTTGGGGGTAACAAATTATTATTTTTTAAGATAAACTTAACGTTATGATAACAAACCATCTTATCCCAATTAAAAATAAAGAATAATTAAACAAAACATGTTTTTTTAATTTGAGTAACATATATTAAGTTAATTTTAAATTGTAAATATAATGATTAATATTTTTAAATGTGTATATGTTTTAATAAAAAGCACACACATTTACACAATTTAAGTAAAATATTGAAATTAATTTGGTCCACTATATTGAAATATGAATCCGAAGGAAATTACTTGAAAATTCAATCTTTTATTATTTAACCATTTCGATCAATTTTTCATAAATACATACTTGATAATATTGTTTTCCGAAATTACTCAAACACTTTTAAAAATTTACAAAATTGCATATAAAGAAGATAACTAAAAGCATATAAGTTGTTACGGTACAAGTTGAGAGGCTAAAAAAATTTAAAATTTTGTCAAAAAATAGTAAAAAAAAAGAAGAAGATAAAATTACGTGTATGCACATATCTTAATTATCCCACCCCATAATTCCAAATTCAATGTTTATCCTTTAAACAAGTAGAATAACACAGATATGACTATTTATTTAAAAGAAAATCTATTGCTATTGATTTTGTTAAAATATAAAAATAAAAAATTGTATTTCTTTTGTGAATATTTTTTTTTTTATAAGACGAGTTAGTTTTTATTTGTTAGATTACGCGTAGTCGCTGGCCCAGCAGTGTTTTTTATCACCCTCGTCTCTGTTTCTTCCCCTTCTTCGACGAAACCCTAGTCTTCTCACCTCGCCCTCTTATCCTCAAAACCTACTTAAATCCCAAATCTTTGAATCTAATTTCCTCTTCTCTCAGATCCAATACCCGATTCTGTTCCTCGCCTTTCTCTCACAATCAAACATGTCTGCGGCTCTGGATATGACGCTCGACGATATTATCAAGAACAACAAGAAGTCAGCCTCCGCCAACTCCAGGGGCCGAGGCCGAGCTTCGGGACCCGGACCCGCTCGTCGTCTCCCCAACCGGGCCGCAAATCGTGCCGCGCCGTACGCCACCGCTAAGGTATACGTTTTCATCCGATTAGGTTTTCTGTTTCGAAGATTCCCTTTCCGATCGTAGATTCGCGCTGTGCCCTAATTCGTCTCACCGTTACGGATCGCCTTGTGTAGGCGCCGGAGTCTGCGTGGCAGCACGATATGTACGCCGATCAGCCAGCCGCCACGGCTTTTGCAGGTCAAGGTGGTCGGGCGTCTTCCATCGAAACAGGGACGAAGCTTTACATATCTAATCTGGATTATGGCGTCTCCAATGACGATATTAAGGTAAGATCTCTACTGAGTTGGTACTTGGCTACTTGCGTGTTTCATATTTCCCCAATTTGGTTTGTTTTAGGGTTGCTTGTATTATTTAACCTTCCGAGAAAATTAATTTCGATGGAAGACTCTCGATCTCCTCGACTCCAAAAATGACTGATACATAACCTTGTATATCGATTGTCAAAGTATACACATCTGTTTGGGTTTAGTAGTCGGGGTTTAATTATTATTTTTGACCTTATATTTGTCTGTATTTTACTCTTTTGTGTCTGTATTTGCATGTAATTTTGCCAGTTGTCTTCTGTTTTTGTTAACTTTGGCCACAATACTGCAATTATATTATCCGGAGATGCAGCAACCCGGCCAAATCTCATTAAATCGAAAGCAGCTTGTCTGTTGACTAAAACAATTTTTACAAATAGGACCAGTTTAATAGTGAAGTGTTAAACCAATTAATTTCACATATTTAGTGTCTTCGTCTTCCTTTACTTTTGTGAATTATGCTTTGTTATGCTGTGTGTGTAAAACATTTTAGTTGTTACATGGCATTTTCATGTGCGAGGTTGTTAATGTTGTATTTTGTTGTACTTGTAGGAGTTATTTCTTGAAGTTGGTGACCTGAAGCGGCATACTGTTCACTACGACAGGAGTGGAAGATCCAAGGTATCTTATTCGACACAACTTCCAACCTGTGATCAATTCACTGCGTCCTTCTGTAGGTTATAAAAGTTGTTTTTCATATAGGGTACAGCGGAAGTAGTCTTCTCTCGACGTGCTGATGCTGTAGCTGCAGTGAAGAGGTATCACAATGTTCAGCTAGACGGGAAACCAATGAAGGTAGAGATTGTGGGGACAAATATCGCCACACATGCTGCAGCGCCCACTGTTAATGGGACTTTTGGAAATTCTGGTGGTCCTCCCAGAAGGTATTGATAAATTTGTGTGCATACTCTACTTATATGACTTTTTTTGGTCTAAACGCTGAACAATCCTGCTCTGCATTTTTTTAAGCTGATTGTCTGTATCATGTATTTGACTTTTCAACAGTGTACAAGGGAGAAATGGGCCACTAGGAAGGCCACGTGGTGCGCCTAGAGGGCGAGGTGGCAGTCGGAGGGGTGGTCGAGGACGTGGTAGAGGTCGTGATGAAAAGGTATCTGCGGAAGACCTTGATGCTGAGTTGGAGAAGTATCATGCTGAGGCTATGCAATTGAACTGAAAGAACCACTGATATTCTGTTTTATTGATATTACATTTGCGGTTGTCAAGGGCATGTCAGTGGAACACCGCCCAATTATGTATCTTTATCGAAGTCATGCTTTTACGGAAAGGGAAAGGATAACTTAGAGTGAAAACTTTTACAGTTGATATATGTAGTTTGGGATTCTGTTATCAAATATTTATTTTCCTTGGGTATGACTATGAAATGTGGCTGAAGAAACAGAACTCAGCTTGTATTATTCACTCTCTGGCTCCTTTCATTGGATTTAATCATTTCTTTATTCGACAAGTGAGTATGGAAGTGGGAATCCTGATCTCATCTATGCATACACACAGCACAAAGAAAGCATTGGCTGGAATGTAGGAGGCTGCAGAATTCACCCATTGTGTTGCTTTGTGCTTTGGTTAAAATTGCAATGGAATCTTCAAATAAGGTAGATTCCCTGCCCTAATTCCCTCTCCTTCAGCCTTCCCCTGAAAGAAAATTGATCATTTAATTTGTTATGTAGTGTTATAATTGTGTCATTTGATTTTGGTCTTGTTTGATTAAACTTCTGTTCAAGTACTTATCGAAGAAAAAATAGGCAAAGGAAATAAAGTTTCTTTAATAAGCTAAATGTGACTTGAGCATAAGTTTTTTTACAATAACTTATGTATAAGTGAAAAAATCTATTTTTGGAAGAGCTAGAATGTGAGTTTTTTATATTAGCTTACGAAATTGCTAATTTTAACATGTAGGAGTTTATTTATTTACTTATTTATTTTATTCTTCAATTTGTTGTGGAGATGTTTATCCAAATAGAATCTTAATTTAATGCAATCTTAAGATTTTCTTATCTGTTGTTTTAGGGGAGTAATTTTTCTCTTCTCAACTATTTTGGTAATTTTGGCATATTAGCTAGTGAGATGGAATCTATCATCTTTTCTTCACTGGTTGAGTTCACTGGCCAAGCTAAGAACATATCGACAGATGAAAGGCCTCCGGGATAAGGATGCTGAAGTAGTATTTTTGGTATGCTCACTCTGGTTGCATTCAGATTAAGTTGTCCCTGTTGTGAATTGTTTTCTTTTGGCCAATTCTGTGATGTGCAATTTTCGGAATTGGTTGAAGTTAAAGTGTTATTCTTTCTTACAATCCGCATTTTCTCCTAGTGGAACTGAGTGGTAACTAGGGAAAGAGGAACTCGGAAGTGCTTACTTTATTGGTGGTGCTAATCTGAATAGCTTTTGCAGTTACAGTCGAACTTAATTGTCATTATAGAGCCTGTTGCATATATACCACCTTACCCTGGCGATTGTAGGGGATGCTAAAGTATGCTTTACAGAGCCTATTTCTCCTCTGTACTGGAGGTTTTTTAATCAGCCAATATGATTGCAAAATATTGTGTTCAATTATATAGATGTTCTTACGCAAATAACATAGTTCAGTATAAATGTCGGTTACTAAGGTGATTTTTACAGCAAAACATCCACTGGTGCCCCAAATGCTCAAGTTAGAAGTCGTGGAGTCCTAGTTTTTGAACTCGTTTATTTTTCTGTAGCTGTTAGTTTATATGCATTAGAATACATATCTCTATTACGGCTAGTCATGCAGGTCCAAGTTTGAGTTTTGTTATGTAAATATACCATTTCAATATTATTTGCCTCCATTTTAATTTCATAATTAACATGAGCACCATTTCCTCTAAATATTTTCATTAAATGGTATATGGCGGATTCTTGTACAGAATTATTCAACCTTTCTTTTGATACCTTTGTTTGACTTTAAAAAATGTTCTGGTAAGATACGTTTTTGCTTATTCGACAGTTGTCTTTAAATTTGGGAATTTATTCTTTGTTTAAAATGTCAGTAGAAAACTTTTTTTTAATACTCATCAATTTTCGGGAAGCTTACAAGTTCAAAATATCCGTCGTTAAATTGTTCTGGAAATGTAGTCATCGACAGTCAACAGAAAAATAGATAAAAAAGACATGCCTTTTCTTTCTTCCGTTAGACAGACTTGTGGTAGTAGGGTTTGGATATAAATCCTTTGTAATGATAACAGATTAATGATTTTGGTAATAGTAATAATTTTTTGAAGAACTTATATTCCGATTTTTTAATTATATTTTCTAAAAATAAAACAAAATTTAAATATTCTTGAGCATGAAAACACTTCTCATCTGCACAATCAAAAGAAAAATACTTAACTTTCACAATCAAACATCACACCTCTTTACACCTTTCATTTTAACCAAACACGCTAATCATAAAGATAAATAATAAGTAAAATGAAGTTTTAAACAAGCTTTTTAAACTTTATTGATACAATAAAATTAAAATAAATTTTGAAGCCATCTTTATTTACTATTTAGTGTTGAATTACATAATTCTTATATATTATGATTTAAATAGTTATTTTTTAGTTTGTCTTGTCTATCTTTGTGATGCAATTGCCTTTTTATGTTATTTCTAAGGTTGTATATAATTAAATTACTTTGTCAAATAATTAGTAATTTCTTTATTTCACCTTTTTAAATAACTATTTGATGGTAAACTATATGATTATTGAAGTATGCTAATGAAAAATGTTATGCCGTTAAAAAGATATTTGAGTATTGCTAAAGTACTTACAAAAGGTAAAGGGTTCAATTTAATAAATACAAAGGAATGTTATTTGATAATGAAACTTTGAAGCGTATAAGATGAAAACTTGACTTTTTAAAGTCATTGAAGGTGAGGAAAATAGCGGATTGGCGGGAGGATGAGTTTTTTTGGATGTTGCTTAAGGTGAGAGTGATAGATGGCTTTGACAATAATATCTTTGTTTAAATCATGTTTTCACGTGCATGCTTTGGTGTTGGAAAGAGTGAGGCACAGTTATGGGTCGGAAGGAACCACTTTCCCGTTGTTGAAAATAAAAAATAATATATATAATAGAAATAATATTAAATAATAATAATAATAAAAATAAGTACGACTAATAATAAATAACAATAATAATAATAATAATAAATAATAATTTTAATAACAATAATATACTAATTTTAACTATAAGATATAAAATAATAATATTAATGAAAAAATAATAATTCTACAGTTTAATCTATTAAAATTTATTCACTTTTACCTCTATATCTTTTAAAATAAATATCATAAATTTAACCTTCAAATTCATCCAAATTCATCCCGTCATATCTCTCAAATCCATGTTTGAATCGGAACACACTCTAAAAGAGGGTTGGAGTAGATCAAACCATTATCAAATTATGTTAATGTATTTAGACGTATATATCATGTCCATATTCTTAAATGTAAAAGAACAAAATTTTAGAGTTGTCAAAATGGGTAACCCAGCTCGACTCATCACAGGTTGATCATTTAGTGAACCAACCCAATCTGACTCACTTATTAGTGAGCCAAAAAAATTCGAACCCGACCCCGTCCATACAGGTTGGTGGGTTAAACGGGTTGGCTCAAGGACTCACTTAATTAAAAATAATAATTTTTTTTATTTTTTTTTCAGTCAAAACTAAATTCTAATTCTAATTAAAATCTAAATAAACTTCAATACACTCTAAATACAAACCAAAATCAAAAAAATACAAACTATTTATGTGTTAGCTAAAAAAAAACCTAATCTAACTCAAATGCAAAACTCAACTTAACAAAAAATATTTGTGTGACTCTTTATTTGCAAATTGGTGAGCCAACCCGACTCACCACGGGTTCAACTCGGGTGAGTTCTAGGTGAGTTGGGTCAGAAATTAACTTGTATTGAAATTTATAACAAATTTTCAACCCAACCCAGTTCGAACCCATGGTGGGTCGGGTTGGCTCACGAATTCAAACCCATTTTGACAGCTTTACAAAATTTGTACCTGTTCGGTCCAATAGATGATGCTAAGTAATGCGACCCAATCAGTCTCATCACCAAAAATATTACAAAACATTATGAGATACATCTATCAAGACAAATATTTACATAATTACGGTAATTATGACAAATCTCGGTAGTTTGATTACATTTTGATATTCCTTGATACCAAATATTTACAAGATATTTGGTATAAGAGACAAGGTATTGCATTATTATTATTGCTTATTTGAGGTATCGTTATTTTAGTGATATCGCTTCATATTACATTACCTATTTTAGTATATGGATCCAAGGCCTAAAAGGCCTATAAATACATTTAGTATTTCCCAAGGAATACACATACTCACTCATACAATCTCACTAAAAAGATCATTATTCTCTTACTCATACAATCTCTCCCTTTGGAACAACAAGGAATTCAATTCCAGGTGTTAGGATCATTTAAGTCACCACTAGGATCTTGTCATCTATACAGAGATTCACACTTTGGATCTTGGTAAGAACAAAACCTAATGACACTTTTAAAAAAAATCTCATGAGTCAAAGCCCCATAATTAATTGTATGATTTTGTTTTAAGATGATTATAAAAAGTTAAGATGTAATGTTTGAAGAAGACAAAAGTGAGAGTGATGTAAAACTCATATGGATGATATTTTTTTTTTTACTTGGATTGGAATAATGATGATAAATGAGCACATACATTACCTGAGAAAATAATTGAACCCAACGAAAACAACATCAAAGAACAAACAAAAATGTATCTATCTTGAGTGAAAAATTAACCCCTTGATGTGGGATGAGAAGACAACCAACATGGGTGAGTGATTTTACAACAAATGATTTAAATTGTTTTGACTATGCCAACTAAGCCCTAGAAGAGGAAAATTGGAAAGCAACAACAAATGCAAAGATTGAAGCCACACAAAAAAAAATATTTAGGAACCGGTTGTGTTGCCTATTGGAAAAGGGTTGTTGTAAAATGAATATATATGATAAAAAATAAATAAAATATAAAGTAGTGTAAAACAAGTTTGGTTACAAAAAAGATATAATAAAAAAATATGATATAATTTTTTAAAAACTTTTTATCTTGCATTTGGCAAATATGGAAACAAATTAGGACATCATTCAACTATATCTCAAATATTTCTTTTTACATGTATCAAATAGATATTAAACGATCGATACAATTAAACCCATTTAGAAATAGATTAACATAAACCACTTTGATATTCGTGTTAAGATATGATTGGGTCCAATGGTATGTAAAATCCTATTACAAGTAATATGAATAAAAGGTCCAAGGTGGTTGGTTACATTGATTACTATATTTAATACCCATGCGTTTAGACTCTTTCTCACTTAACCATTAGAGTGTCTTTTACAAGTACCATCCAAACGGTTTGGACGAACCAACAATCATGGAGACCGACCAGACAGAGGACAAGGAGAGGGGAAGACAAAGGTTTTGGGAGTTAAGAGTACTCAACCGACCTCGTAGAAAATGTATTATTTCTCAAGATTAAGACATTCAAGTTATGTTGGATTTATCGATATGAGTATGAATCTGATCCAACTCGATTGTTGCTCGGACCTACACATTAACTTTCACTCTCTTTATAAGTTTAGAGTGGATTTAAAAATTTATTCCACAAATGAAATTATATTACATAAATGATAATAAACTACAAATTGGTTTATAATACAAAAATTACTTTTTATGTCGGTTGTTTAGAGCATATTACATCAATTTTGAACTCGACTGATCAAATAAGTTAGATCAGTTGTAGAACAAATGATATAATATATGACATTGAAGTGAAAAAAAAAATCATCCTCTCATCTTCCTTGCACATACCTTCCAACCATTCACCATCCCCGTTTTTCCTCCTCCATTCATTCAGAGAACACAACACAAAAAAGTACACACATGAAATAAGGGAAATGTTTTCCAGATAGCAACAATATCATGAATGTCCAAACATTTACATAGCCCAAATGTTTAATAGAGAATGGAAAATTTCTAGACACATTCCTACCACTGGAACCTTAAACCCTAAGATTAGGGGAAGATGAAACCAAAGACCCACCTTCCTACCATTGGCAGCAACGTCCAGAACAAAAGAACCACCTTTCTATAAAGGGGTGTCATAGACGATGCGAGCGAGAAAAAGGCAAGCAACGGAATCTTATCGACGTTTGAGTGTGACATTGTTTGAAATCGGCGAGTTTTGAAGTGCGATGGGGATATTGGCAGTGAAGAAAAAAGATGAAGCACAATGTGGGGAGATAAAATATAGAAGAAGATGAGTGAGGGTTTTGGGTTCTCTCGAAGAGAAGAGGCGAAGCTTATCGTGGAAAAAAAAGAAGAGAGAATAATTATTAAATCGATGCTTTCTGTAAATGATTTAATAAGGATTTTTTTTTTTACTTTAAGATTTTACATCCAATTTTTTCTATAACCGATCAATTCCTTCTATAACTGATATAATAAACTTCTTAATATTTACAAAACTGTCCCCACATTTTTAATTACATTGTTTTTTTTATAATCGATCTTACATCATGCCCATTTTATGATTATTTTATAAAAATAGGTTGTTTTGACTAAATGGGTCGGTTTACAATTAATTACATTGTAGGATAGATTTGTTTATAAAAGTAGGTAGTTTTGACCCATTTATTACAAAAATGTCATTTTACTAATTAATTACATCGCAGTAGCAATTTATTAATAATTTTACTCCTCTCAATTTTTTTATAACTTTTATATAATTTCTAAAGTTTATATATTTTCTTTTAAAAATGAATTTTCAATAATTTGGTTAAAAATATTTAAAATAAAATTTAATTATTGTAAATTTCATAATAAAATGTAATAATAAAATTTAAAATATTAAGTTTTAAAATATCAAAATTTTAATAAAATTTTATTCAAAATATTTTAATCAAATTTCATTATTGTAAATTTTATAATAAAATGTAATAAAAAATTTTTAAATACTAAGTTTAAAAATTTTATTTAAAATATTTTTAATCAAATTATTAAAAAATTATTTTTTAAAAAAGTATATAAAATTTTAGAAATAATATATAAGTTGAAAAAAAAAGTTAAATCATTATTAAACTGATTCTACAATGTAATTAATCATTAAACTGATTCATTTTTATAAAAAAAACCTCGTAATTCTACATTAGTGTTTATATGATAATTTTCAAAATTTAGTAATACCCGTAAGTATTACTTAATCAAATATAATCTAAAAAAATTAACATTCAAGTCAATAAAAGACGTTCAATCGGTAAAAATATCAAATTTGAATTCCATCTTTATTTATTAGTTAATATTGATGTAAAAGATTCATATGTTTAAGATTTAAATATCTATTTTATAATTTTTGTTATTTATTGTATTAAGAAAATTAATTACATTAGTTTATCAAATAATAAGTAGGAGAAACATTTATAATTATTCTAATACTTGAAGTTTTTTATATTTACCTTTAATTGTCCTACTGTCGCATAGATTACAAATGCAACCATCGTGTGATTTTATTTCATCAAGTTAAAATCAGGTTATAATTTCCTTTGAATAGCGGGAAGCTTTTGGTATGAGCTTTTGTTTTTAATCTTCACTCAAATTTTAGTTTCATCCACGCAGTATATATATATATATATATTAAACATTTTCAGGAGTTTTTTTATCTTATAAATCATTTAAAAAGTAACTGCTTCAATAACGTTACAAAAACACTTGGTATAGAATGTATTCGAATTTATTTCCCTATACGAATGGATTTTAAAAGAGAAAAAAAAAATAGCCCTAAACAGCACCTGATTGGTCAATTAGAAACACATGGATCGCCATATAGAGAAACATGAAGCGTAGATTAAATACAATCCAACGGTGAATACGTGCATGAAAACGGTATTCCTTTAATAAGAACATGAGCGCGGAAAACTATATCTATAACACCGTGTCAACGCATCTTCTTCACAACACACTCTTAATCTTTCTCGTTCCTCTCTCCCCACTTATTTTTCAAGCGCAGCTAATTTCTAGGGTTCCGACATGGACACCGGTGGAAAGATTAAGAAGGGTGCCGGCGGAAGAAAGGGTGGCGGGCCAAAGAAGAAGCCAGTCACTAGATCCGTCAGGGCTGGTCTCCAATTCCCTGTCGGAAGAATTGGCCGTTACTTGAAAAAGGGAAGATACGCTCAGCGTGTGGGAACCGGTGCTCCTGTTTATCTGGCTGCTGTTCTTGAATACCTAGCTGCTGAGGTAACATAGCATTAATTGCATCAATCAGTGGTTGTTAACTGTGGTTAATATTTTGATGTGGCGATTGATTGTGTTTTGGTGTGGATTTGATTGTGTAGGTGCTTGAATTGGCTGGAAATGCTGCTCGTGACAACAAGAAGAATAGGATTATTCCTAGACATGTGCTTCTGGCCGTGAGGAACGATGAGGAATTGGGGAAATTGCTTGCTGGAGTCACAATTGCTCACGGTGGTGTGCTACCTAACATTAACCCTGTTTTGTTGCCTAAGAAGACCGAGAAGGCTTCCAAGGAACCCAAATCTCCATCCAAGGCCACCAAGTCTCCCAAGAAGGCTTAGACTACATTTTAATTTAGTTTTGTATATCAGTCTTTAGGGTACTCTGGTTGTATCAAGAAAGGATTTTTTCCTTTGAAACACTAAAGTGTGGTTTAGTTGTGTACTTGTTGAAGTTTGTTCATTAATTGAAAACCATCTTGTTTTCGCCCAAGTTTCTCCCATGGTAACTGTTTATTTATTTATTTATTTATTTTCTTTTCTTTACCTTTTGGATACAGAGATATTAATTCTTAGGGTAGCTAGTTGAAAAGTCATTAAGGATTATAGAATGTTGTTTTCCATTTTCCTTGGGCAATTAATTGGTTAATCTGCTTTTTTGTGGGCTCTGTTTTTTACTAGATTCAAGTAATTGTCAGTTGAAGTTTTTGATTATTCTTAGAACTTGAATTTGCTGCTTGTTATGTTGAGACATTAACAGTACTTGGTTATTGTTGGTTGCGGTCAAAGATTTTGTGTACTGCTCATGGTCTTGAACCTTCTACAAATTGATGTCTTGTATGTTAGTTGTGTGTAATGGGTGACGCATATTTTGCAGCGTTGAGAGGTTACATTTCTTTTTGTAATGCGATTAATGTGGCTGTGAACATCGTGCATCATAGTAGGTACTGAGAAACACAATTTGAAGCTTTTCGTGCATTGTATTTTATTTGAACCCTTAAAACCAAAGATCGAACTTGGGCAAGTGGAATTACAGAGCGAACACACAATGAACATATAAGTAATCATCAGAAAACACTGGAGGGTTCACGGCGCATGTTGCCACACCCATAATTTGTACACGTATTGTGATGAAAAGAGGTTTCTTTCCAACCCATTAAGGTTCTTCTAACCTATTCACAATCTTATTTCTAGCAGCATTATTTGTTAACTGAAACTCTTAGTTCTCATCCATTATGAGAATGCAAGATGAGAAGACAACCAACTTTAATGAGTGATTTTATAAGGGAAAATATTCAATAAATTTTCATGTATGACAAATGGTCCAACTTCTGTTTGAATAAGATCTCAACCTTTGGAGAAAAAACGAATGAAAGGTAAAATTAATTAAAAATCAAACTTAAATTACTAGTTTTTGTATAAAAAAATTAATAGGAATAATAATAATTGTTATTATTATAAAAATGGGAACTATTTTTTGAAATAATTCAATTCGATTTTTTCATCTTAGAGAGATGTTAAACAATCCCTCCCTTGAATCTATGTAAATCTTTAAAGTTAATCACACGGGTCATTCCCTACTTTATATTTTCAGCAGTAATTATCTGAAAATAAATACACCCTGAAAGTGGATACAAATAAAAAAAAATGGATATAATGATTGAAGCAATTTTTTTTTTCTAGTTGTGAAATACATATATAAGATAAAAATAAATAAAAATGACGACGAAGAACAATATAAAACAAGTTTGTTTGGAAAAATATGTAAAAAAAGTACGGTACAAATCAAAGATTTTTGTGTTTGTCACACGTATGAAAACAATATGTATGATGATTTCGATTATTGCTAAAAAAGTACGAGATATTTTTCAAATAGATATGATTTCTATATTCTTTCATGTATAAGTTAATTAATATTTTTTCACTAATCAATCGCCTACTCATTCAATAAAATACAATAAATAGAATGTTTATAAGCAAAACAATATTCTTTATATGGATTAAAATAGGCACCGTGAATCATGTATAGTCCTATAAATTGTTTCTTTCAATAAGAAGATTTTGAGGGGTTAAAGTAGAAAATGAAGGTAAATATTGGTTGTGTTTGTGTGTTGATGATCTTGTGAAAAGGATGAGAATATGTTTGAAGAACTTCAATATTTTATGATGCATGAATTTGATAAGATAGATCTTGGACAAATGGACTATTTTCTTGACCTAAAAGTTTTGTGATGTTGAGATTTTTTTTTTTTATTTCACAAATGGAACTTCTTCAGGAAATTTTATAAATATTTAATAAGGATAAATGCGATAAAATTGATAATCCAATCCTTCATAGATTCAAACTCACAAGAGATAAGAATTAAGTTAAAAAGTACTATAGTCATTACAAGCAACTAATTGAAAATATGATAGTAAATATTAGTTTGCCATTTCAGTATTCTTAATTTCCTACGCATCCTATATATATATATATATATATTTTAAATATTTTTAGGAGTCTTTGTTTTATAAATCATTTAAAAAATAACTACATCACATAAGAAACACTTATATAGAATGTATTTGTACTTATTTTTCTTATATGAATTCATTCTAAAAGTGACTAGCAGAAACACATATATTATAGAGATACTAGTAACTTGTTTTATTATAGATAATTAATTTAATTTAAAAAAAACAACAGAATTAAAATAACTTTTAATTTTGAAAAGATAAAACACTAAAATGATAATTTTACAATTAAGAATATTTAAGTTTAAATTTAAATTTATTTAAAAGTAGAAATACAATCATTTTAATTTAAAATAATAATTAATTAAAACGGATAAAATTAAAAGAAAAATGTGTACCAATTCTTTACATATAAATACAAACTAAAAGAAATAGACATATAAAAGTAATAAAGAAAAGAAATAGACATATCTAAATAATAAAGAAAAGAAATAGAAGCTGGTAAAACAGCACCTGATTGGTCAGTTAGAAGCACACGGATCGCCACATAGAGAAACGTGAAGCGTAGATTAAATGCAATCCAACGGTGAA
>Ga0209389_1001216_pt1 | contig 17744 bp, 12 predicted proteins | sample CowpearedBW_FD_187526 | JGI IMG/M metagenome (GOLD analysis project Ga0209389, IMG submission 187526) | Root nodule microbial communities of legume samples collected from California, USA - Cow pea red BW (SPAdes) (version 2) | ecosystem: Host-associated > Plants > Roots > Nodule | place: USA...
GCAAATAATCTTGTAGGCTAAAATCATAATCTCCATATATACCTTCAATTCCATCAATTCCATATCTTTCACCATTCAAATTGATAATGTCTAAATCATGCTAATGTAGAATTCCATCCTCTTCAACTAGACAGGAACCAAGTTTTCATCAAAATCTAAGTTGTCTACATCCAAATTTGAGCTTTCATTTTACTCATGTTGGTCCTTCATAATCCACTCATCATGGATGAACAATCATCAATATTAATTTGAACTAACTTTCTTGTTTGCATCTTCTTAGCTAATTTTGAATTAGTCATAACAAAAATAACATCATTCATTGTACATTGCTTTCTACATTGCTTTCGTCTATTTCTTTTTTGTGGAGTTCAAGATGTTCATCACTGTAAGACTCCCACCAATTTGCTTCAGTCTTAAAATTAATTGACCTAGTGACCAAGGGACAACCAAAATATATAGCTTCTTTTTGTGAAATGTCGGAGTATAGAAATTAAAGAAGTTCTTGAGTAAATAAAGGTTGTAAAACTTTTTACCTTTTGGAATTATCTCCTAGTGAATTGAGATCTTCTCAAAACCCTTCAACATAGTCAACACAATATGCAACAAATGGTCTGCAAAATAGTCTTTTCTTCTTTCCCTTGAACATTTGATTGTACTTTTGAAGTTTACTGCACATTTATCACAACTTAGACAACATTTTCTTACCCCACCTCTTAAACAATGTTATCCATCATCTTAAAAAAAAACAATTCAACTATTTTGGATATAGCATATTAATCTACTGACTTCAGAAACATAATCGTTCATCCAATTTTCTTCCATTCATCCCGATGTGCTTGTAAAGCAAGTGATGTTTTCATTTCCTCCTTCAAATATTTGACTCTAATCTCATGACAGGATAGAGGTTTAAACCCAAAGTCATGCCTTAAAACCAAATCAAACATAGCACTAGATTTTCCCTCTTTGCCACATTGAAAGGTAAGGTGATATCATAGAAAAACCTAGCAATTGTTTAACATGTTTTCGCTCTCACAACCTTCTTTAACATGTTGTTAATGGTGGCTTATGTGCAAACTACCCTCTTCTTAACAATATTTCTAAGACTAAGACTGTTGCCAATGCCAGATGCTTCATTTTTTTTTCTTTTCTCACCACCTTCTATAGTTTCCTAATCCTTATTGAAGCTGAATTTCTTGATCAAATTTTGTTGAAACCAACAACAATATACCGCATGTCCTTTTTACTTCTTCGGTAACACCCTTGCAAGCTCCAAAATCCTTTTAAGTACTAGTCAGGTGATGCTTGAACCGATAAACTTGCCCTCTTATTACCTTTTAGTAGTATTTGCCTTGAAGTTTCTAATATCCCCAACAACTGAAATACAATGCTTCCTAGCTATATCACTCGTATTTCCCTCAGCAATTTTGTAAGTCACGGGTATAGAGGAGTTTGAAATTGGATTTGAAAACACTTTAACAATTGGGGAAAAAAATTGACCCACAATAGTAATAATTAGGTCACAATAAGGTTCAATTTATTGTAAAGGAAAAGTAGACTTTTTAATTGTGTTTAGAATTTGCTTGTCCCGATTTTGGAACTCGAAACTTAATCACAATTTTTTTTTCTTTGAAACCCAACTATGAGTAAAAAAAATGTGATTTCCTTTCTTCCCTAAATAAAAAATTGCCACCCAAATCTTAAGCTCCTTTTTTTTTTCATTTCAAAACCCAATGAAAAAAATTTGACGATCTCTTTTCCTTAAATAAAAAACTACCACCCTCGCACAAATACTAGTGCTTGTCTTTCATGAAAAAATGTTGTTGCCATGATTGTTGCTCCCTTGGTTAATAAATGTCACAACTGCTGCTCTCCCTCGTCCAAAACCAAAAAACTTATGCTTTTCCTTTGGCTATTTAATTTCAGTTCCAAACTCCAGTCACTCTCATTTCAATCCATCTTTCTCCTATATTTTTTTTCCAATGCACGACACTACTCTGTTTCTCAAATCCATCTTTCTCCATACTTTTTTTCCAATGCACTACCACCCAAAGTGCACCCAATATGCACACCAAAATGACTTCAAACTTCCGTATGCCCGTGACTCCCAAAAATGCTCCAAGAAATAAGAGTGATATATCTTGGAACCATTGTATTTCAGTTATTGGGGATACCATAAAACTTCAATGCAAATACTGCAAAAGGTTATAACAAGACGAGTTTATCCATTACAAGGGTGTTACTCATGAAGTGAAGAAGGAAATGTGGGATTATTGTTGGTTTGCAGCAAAACTTAAACAAGTAATCAAGCCTTAATATGGAATAGGAAATGGAAAAAGCTGGAGAGAAAAGAAAACACGCAACAATTCTAAAAATATCTTTAAGAAGAGAGTAGTTAGTATACAAGCTACCATCAACATGTTTAAAAAAGATGTGAAGAAAGCAAGTGAAGCAATTGCTAGGTTCTTCTATAACAACACCAATGTAGCAGAGTGAAGAACTCAATGTTATGTTTGATTTGGTTTTAAGACATGGCAATGGATTTAAACCTCGATCCTATAATGGGATTAGAATCAAATCTTTGAAGGAGGAAGTTACTTGCTTTACAAGCACATAGCAATGACTAGAAGAAAATAAGATATGCCATTATGATTAATGGTTGGATTAATAAGAAAAGAAGGACAATAATCAACCTCCTAGTGAATAGCCCAAAGGGAACTATGTTTATGAAGTCAATAGATGCACCTACTATATCTAAAATAGCTGAGAAAGTTTTTGAGATGCTGGATAATGTTAGGTGTTGTGTGTTGTGTTGGACCCACTTCCTTGAAATCACTTCTAGAATTCTCTTCTATTCATTGTATCTGACATAGCCCAAGCTATTATAAATATGAAACCGTAAAAGAGGGGAATATATACTCTCTAAAATTCATTCTAATATTCATGTGTATCTTTCTTCGGTTTATTCTTCTGAAGTTGGTATCACGATCCGTTGTCGATTTTTGTCCTCCAACACCTCAATCATGTGCGCCTCAAGGAGCATGACCCGACTCTAGTGAACATGCATCCATACTCTAACTGATGCGTCATCATGTGTCATCCAAACGTCGGCACTGCCCTAGGCATATGTGTCTCACGCGCTGCCTTTCGGTGGTCCAAATCTTCTCAAACCACCACAGTCTAACTCTTTAATAGGAGCTTTCTGAGTGTTTTTCATTCTGAAAGCATTTGGTGTGTCTTATGGTGTTAATCACGATTTCTCTCATTTGTAAGCCCAGGTTTCTCTCTCTTGAACTTGAAACCCTAGGTTCCCTTGTTACATTTTTGGACTACCTCCCTATCTTTGCTCAACATGGCCTTGGGAACTATTTTTTGTACCATAATTTCTACTTGTGAAAAAGGAGACCGTAGTAGTACATGAGAGCATCCTCAATGTACATATTGTAAGAGAATGAGCCATGTCCAAGAAAATTGTTACTCTTTACATGGTTTTCCTGACAAGGCTACCAACATTTCCAAATCTGAAGTTTCTAAGCCAAAGTTCTCTAATGAAGAATATCCCAGGTTAAAATCTAAGAGCAAGGGACAATCCTTTACCCATTGTATTTTACAAAAGCTTGCATTTCTCAATCCTTGGAGTGTAAAAATTCATGGATAATTGCTTCTGGGGCTTATAATCATATTTATGGAAATGCTTCATTATTCTCTTCTATTTCTTATCCTAAAATTCCTCATGTTATTACTTTGGCCAATGGATCCAAAGTTACTTCTCAAGGAGTTGGTCAAATCTCCCCTTCTCCATCCTTAAACCTAAATCATGTTCTTCTTGTCCCTAATTGTCCTTTCGACCTAATTTCCCTAAGTTAATTAACCAAATCCTTGAATTGTTTTGTTACCTTTGACGCCAATTCTTTTGTCATGAATTGAGTGGGGAAGGACATGAATCTAAAGAAATTTCTCGGTTCTAAAACATCAATGTCTTGTTTAGCATCCCCATCTCCTAAGCTTTTGCATGATCACTTAGGTCATCCACGTTCTTCAAAATAAAAGAAAATTATTACCTGTTTATCCTTCTTAAGTGATAAAATTTTTGAACAGGTGAGAAAAGACAATGCTATTCAAGTTGTGATAAATATTGCAGAAAACTACAAAGTTGTTGGTCAAATGTTGATAGCAAAGAGAAAAATGACTATTTTGAACACCTTGTGCTACATATTGTGTTGGCTTAATGTTAGAGAATTATGAGAAGATCCCAAGTTCATGATAAGACAATTTCAAAAGGTACAAAAATTACTACCTTTGTTTATTCAAGAACTACTTTAATTTCTATATTACAATATTTCACAAAATAAAGAGATTTGGTGAGGTCAAGTCTTACTCATTTTGCTACATCTTACTTGACATTAGGGTGCTTTCATGAAAACAAGGGAGCTCCAATTAGGATGTTTACTAGTAATAAATGGAAGTCTAGTAGGTTTACTAAAACAAATGATGGAAAAACAGTTGAAGATGTAGATTTAGAAAAGAAATTTTGAACGAATATCATAACTTGTTTGAAGGGTGCATCGCCTCTAATTGAAGCGCTTCAATTGGTTGATTTGGATCAAAAACCAGTCATGGGGTTGATTTATGAACCAATGGACCAAGCTAAGTAGAAGATACAAAAGGCTTGCGATGCAATCAAAAAAAGGTTATCAATCTAACCATCTATATATTTGCTTATTAAGTTGGCGATTTTGAAATTGAAAACAAAAAGCTATATAAATGTAATATATTTTGGTTAGTTATTCACCTTTGTGGAATATTATTAATGAAAGGTGCGACGAGCAACTTCACAGACTTTTGCATGTGTCTAGCTATTTTTGTAACCCTCAAATGCATTATCATTCTGGATTTAAAGCAAATTTGGAAGAGAAACGAGGTATGATGGAATGTATAACTAGGATGGTGGAGGATGAAGATGAAAAAACACTCGATGTTCAAATTGGTGACAAAAAAACGAGCTAAATATTTTGATTGTCCCTTGGCTAATAAATCGATAAATTTAAAGACTCCAGAAAATTGGTGGGATTCTCATGGTGATGAAAATCTAGAACTCCAAAAATTCATCATTCATGTATTGAGCTTGACATGTAGCTCCTCCAAATGTGAGCATATATGGTGTTCCTTTGAGATCGTAAGTTAACGTTAAAATATATCTCTACAACAGAATTACTAGTCTACTACGTGCTTATCATATTTGTCTTTGCATTTGTTTAGGTCCACACAAAGAGAAGAAATAGGCTAAAGTAAATCACCACGAATGATGTTTTTGTTATGGCTAATTCATAATTAGCTAAGAAGAAGCAAACAAGAAAACCAACTCAAATTAATATTGATAATTGTTCATCCAATGAAGAGTGGATTATGGAAAATGGGCATGAGAGAAATGAAGCATTGGATTTGGATGAAATTTGGTTCTAGTACACGTTGAGAAGGATGAAAGTTTACATTAGCATGATTTAAACATGGCTTTGATTTGAATGGTGAAGGAGAAGGAAATGATGGAGTTTCAAGGTCTCTCTGCAGATTATGAATTTAACCTACAAAATTATTTAGTTTAGATGGAGTATTATTTTGTTACTCTTTTGTAACTAGGAAGGAGTTACTCCTATTAACTAAGATGTCATGTTTAAGGATGTATTGCTTTATTATATATTATGAAGTTTAATTTTGAATTTTGAGTGATATAATGATTGTGTGTGCATGCATAAATTTCATAAAATTTGTAGGATCTTATGATCGGTGTTATGATCTTTCAATTTACAATTTATATTTCTCTTTCCGGACTTCAATAAAATCTTGATTTTGATTACCATGATTATGAGCAAGAAATGACACGAGAGGCGCTATCGCAAGGAACATCAAGGCCATGAGAGGCATTGCTGAGAGGAACATTGACGCCACAAGAGAAACCATTGTAAGGAACATCAAGGAAGCGAGATGTGTTATTGACAGGAACATTGAGGCTAGGAGAGGAACTACCAAGAGGATTGTTGTAGTTGCATCATGAGAAAGATTTCTCCCCCACGAGTTGTAATCTACAACGACAATTCTACACAATCCACCAAAATCACAATTTTGAGGAGACTCAAGATTGAAGAGGGAGGAGATCATAGACGTGTACAATCTTATGCTCCAAAATATGATTTTGACAACCATGCTCGGATGGATCCATTGCCTTACTAGGAGAAGCTATGGTTTTGTATCTAGGATAGGGTATTTACTATATAATTAGATCTATTGGCATACTTTATTTTATATTTGTTTTCCTCATCATGTTGAATTGAAGTTCAATTATTTGTTTCAAGTGTGATATAATGACTTATGTTTAATATGCATATATATGATAATGTGTGCAAATATATGAATTCATAAATTTTGTAGGATCTTATGATCTGCATTACAATCTCTCAATTTACTATCCATGCTTCCCTTTCTGATCTTGCATAAGATCTCAATTTTGACTACCTTAGATCATGGGATAATTAAACTTGTGCACACTCTTTCAAGTCATCAAATTGTTGACATATTGACCAAGCCTTTTGCCTAGAGCAAATTATTAAAACCTTAGATCCAAGTGAGGCTTGATTGACATCTATGACCCAACTTAAGGGGAAGTATTGAATTCTAAAATGGAACTAATATTGATTTGCAATTAATATTGACATGATATTGTTGAAAATCAAGAAAAGAAACTAAAATCAAGAGATTCAATGTATGAAGATTAATCAAAATTAATGTGGTATGATTTATGCAATTATTAATCTTATATGATAAATCACATGATTTTCTTCCTTTTTTAAATATCATGTAAAATTTGTATTTGAATATACAACCTGAATCGTAAATTTTAATCTAATAGTTTAAAATATCTTGTCCCGTTTCCTACAATAACAGAATGTGTTAGTGTGTGTCATAAACGCAATGGACATTAAGACTTAAAAGAACATTAAAAGGTTATGTAATAGAGATACAACTTCATTCCACTCATAGATTTGGATGGGCGGAAAAATAAACCTACTAACCTTTCCTGTTGACTGTCCATACCCAGAGTAATCGTAACTGTACAAAGAAAAGTTGTTAAAATAAATCAATGAGAATAAATAAAGTATTATCATTAAAGGAAATTTAAAGGCGAATGGAAATATTTCACATGAGGCATCTGTGGTTAACAAAGCATTCCCCTATGCACTTTTAAATTCATGTGATTGTAACCTATGAGTAGGCAAGAAAACAGGAGAGAACTTTATTTCTTATATACACATTTAGAAGAATTCAAGACAAATATGTATTGAGGAAAATAAATGAATTGCAATATGGAATGCCAGACTGGTGAAGAATAAAACTATATTGATGAACATTACAAGCTATGTTATGCTTTATTGAGAGCATAAGCCAAAGACAACATACATACAATAAAAAATTCCCCATGAATGATTAAAAGAAGTGCATAGAATATAACACTCATAAGTCCACAAAATTTATTTAAGTTGGTCTACTCATTCTTCATATCTTTTGAGCCTATTTGAGAGGAGGATGAATGAAAGAGTAATACTTCTAATATCAATGAATACAAAATTAGTAAAGGATAATGCCAGCAACAATTACCATGGACACTACAGCAATAAATTTATCACAGCTAATGAAATTTTAAGGGAGGATGCTTTACCAAAATAATATATCAGAAACTCAAGATGTAATATATTCAGTTCATACCAAGCTTTGCTACGAAGTAAGCCAAAAATCCTGATAGAAAATACATTTGCAACCTGATTTCCATGTGAAATTTAACCAAAGTACTATTCTCCATGATCAAGTATGATTTAAGTGAACAACAGCTATCTCTCTCTCTCCACACATTTTATTTTACAACTCAATCAAAACTTCAGGCCAAGTATATCTTCAAGATAGTTACAATTAGTAATATAACTTGAGTTATAGGCATATTATTCAAACTCAACTTGGAAAACAATCAATAATTAATTTCATTGATAAGGAATAGATCAAGTCTACTACTCACAGCAACAATGTAAACAATAAATTCATTAAGGAAAACCTCCTTAACTGAACCAAATTGATCTTGAGCAGAGACAAAATCTCCAATCAAAAGCAAAGAATGGAATCAACAGCTTTTATTCTAAGTACATATTCAAATATGTGATGAACCCTCTCTTGATGTTGTGCAGTTCAGTTCTAAAGTAACAGGTGGTATTTCTATAAAATATTAGCTCATATTACAAAACAGTAAAACAAGAAAACATGAAAAAGTAATAGAAAGAAAATATTTCGCAGCAACTAAGACAGAAAATCGATTCATTAAAGCTAAAGTATTCAAAAGTGTCATCTCTGACAATAAACTTTGTATACTGACTGAAGGACTGAAACTGTACCTGCATTGTAGCTCAGCTACAACAGACTGTATCAAAATACAGTTACAGTTTACAACTAACAAACTAACAGTAACAAAAACATAAGTACATCACGAAACTGTAACAAACTAACTACAGTAATAGGCTGCACCTATCAAGCTTAACAATAATAGAACATGTAACAGTAACAACACATAATACTTTATTGTGTATACGCTGACATGTACTTAGGATATCTATACAGTATAACAAAAATAATTTGGTCAACAAAAACAAACCAGACCAAATTCTAAATCATAAGTTAGCACTCAGTATCACGACTTACTGAGACAGCAAGTTCCGATTTCGTAATTACTAGTCAATATTAAACACGGGAACAGAGGGAAGCTCCCTATAATCCAACAGCTCAAAATTCATCAAGAAAAATAATCCAACAAAGTCACATGTTACAGGGACAGCAAGACAGATCCAGCTTCAGCTCTTGAGAATAGCAAAGCTAAGAAGGCAAAAGAATATGCAGCAGAACTTTCAAATTTCAACACCACACAGACAGAACTCAAGACTTTTTTATCTTTTATGCCAAAAATCATCTGAACAGGAAAAGAATATTCTTTCAGCAATCAAATTATTCATTACTGCAGCTGACTTGGTTAGAAAAAAGTCAACTCCTTTATCCCTTCCTGTTTAACTTCGCAGCCGTCATCCCGATTCCCCACAATTACCCTTTACCTTCGAGAAAACAGAACCTTCCTTAGATCACCTTTTTCCTTCATAGCCACCACAGAAACACTATAACCATTACCAATTTCAATTCCAACTCCAACCATAAAACAATATCATCTAAAACACGGGAAAGAAAATCAAGAATATTCAGTTGAAGCTTTATCAAAGAAATTCTTCCAGATGCTTAATATAGCAAAACAATAATTAAATTATCTAAAGAAAATAACTCAACACTTCAATTATTAAAGTAAAAAGGCCAACCAATTAAATACAGAACAGAACATTATCGTTCCTCCAAGATCATTGCAGACAACAAATTAATGCAAACAACATCCAAACTAATTAAAACCAAACACAGCAACATTAACATCAAGCTGAATTTACTCTTTTTTTTAAAAAGAAAAAGAAAATTATTGAAACTAAAAAGGGGAAAAGTACCCCATAACATTGAGGCGAAGCCTGTTGCTCAATTCGACGAAAAGTTCGAACATTTGGCCCAAATCGGCAGCATTACCGTGGGAATAGAGCATGGTGCAGGTGGGTCTATGATACTTAACGTACACCGCCACGATTTCGTTACCTCGGCGCGTCCGAAGCTTGAGCACGTCCACGTTGTCCTTCATCGGCACCTCGGGAATGACAAGCCTCGGCGGCCCAGATTCCGCACCACTCTCGGCGGCGACCACGGTGTAAGAGGGCGGCTGCGGCGGGAAGAACGCGAACTTGGCAGCGATCGAGGAGGTGACTCCGCCCATGGCGGCGATAATTCATAAAGGCCGCGCGTGACGGCGGTGGGGCGGCGCGTGGGTCTTGAAAATTGTGGTGTTATTGGTGTTGATGCTGGTGGTGATGGTGGTGGAGTGTATTATATTATAAGACTTACTTTTTGAATTTCAACTTCTTAAGAAGAGAGAGAAAGAAGAAAGAGACTGTTCAGTGTTGGTGGTGTATTTTGTCGACTCAGCTTTGCTGTTTTTGCTTTATACATGGGATGGAAAACAGCAACAACGTTACTCGTACGTACCTAGGTAACTATAATAACGTATGTATCTATGTAAGTGTAAGTAACCACTATTATGTATCCGTAAATGTAGTACGTGTTCTTATCTTCTCGCAAATTGTTATTATTATTATGATATGATGTGTTCTCTCTTCACAGGTTCAGGTTGAGGTTGGTATCATATCATGTGTCATACCAAACCCAACCCTTGTCTCAATCCAATCTTAAAGTTAAATATGTTCATCAATTCTGCTTTATTTCATTGTTGGGTGATTAAGTTGTTTAATCAGGTGATTTCTAAGTTTGGTTTTTACCATATTAGAAAATATGAGTTTGGTTTTCCTTAGGTAATATTATTAGAAAAATAGAGTTGAATAGTTATTTTTATTTTAATTTAGAATTATTTAATATGGTTTTTCAATTTTTCTTTTGTTAAAACATATGTTAATATGATTATTTTGTCAAGAGAATCACAACACTCACAATATAAATAACATGTGACATGATATAAATCCAATTATATTAGATAAGCCGAGTCACTTTTATGTCACATTATCATTTATTTTATCATGTTATTATTCCCTAAATAATAGTAGTAATTTAATGAAAGAACTAAATTAACTCTTTAGACGAAAAAAATTAAAAAATCACGTTTAATAATTTTAATAAAATTTAGGACAAAAACATTATTAAACCTAGAATTAAAAATGTATTAGTATATATACTTTTTATTTCTCGTATTTTTTCATTTTTTATCTCTTTTTATTATTTTTTAATATTTTTCATTTATCTTTTTTAATGCAGAACATCTCTTTCCATTTAGCAAAGAAATCATATAGGCGTAAGAATTTCTTGACTCAATTTTTAAGTATATAACGGCTTCGAATGTTCCCAATTTTGTTCTTCATTTTCACACTTCTCCCCTAATAGTTCCTAACATGCTACACTCTTTATATTTTTTCATAATCAAAGTAAAGTGTATATTTAATATCGATATAAAATTGTAAGAAGTTTGATGTAATTTTGTTAATATTCAATCATAATTTCTTTTATGAAATTTATTTTTTAGAATAAATACTTAATTTCAATAATAACTAATGTAAGGCTCATTAAATTCGTTATTTCTTTTCTGTCCTAAATTAAAAAGGTTGTCCCAAACTAATGGGTCTAAGGGCTAGCTCAAAGAGGAAAACGAGACCTAATGTGCCCTAACCCTAACCTCTATGCTCATTTTCGTAAAACAGAACTCCTTGCCTCTTTGAGCAGCCGCACTCTCTGCTAGGGTTTTTGCATCCCTTTTTTTGTTGAGCTAGAAGGACTCCATTGACTCAAGTAAGTTAGTCTCTCAACTGTTTCCTCCTAATCTATCCTTACTGTCTTGGTCTCAACCGAAGTTCCTTGCTAATAATCCAGTTTCCCCTCTATTGCGCGTATCTACAATTCACTGAGCTAGTCTCGGAGTTGTTGTGCTCGCTAGTTGTTGGTTTACGAGTCTTGTGCTAGCTTATTTCCAGGTAAGGGAAGCTAGAAACCTTTTATTGATATGATTGATGTTCGTTTTGTCTTTGTTTCGTGATTTTTGAGCTTGTATGCTATTGTGGATGCATGTGCTGGTTGATTTTATTGATTGGGTATAAAAATATAGTTGTTGCAGGATGAACAGTGGGCAAGACCTGTTATTCTCGCCCAAGCGACCCTATCTCGCCTAGGCGAGACTTGAAGAGGACAAACCCTAGCTCGCGCTCGAGCTCTCGCTCAGGCGGAGGGTCTTAGTTTGAGTGAGGTACTATCTCGCTCAGGCGAGAGACGCTCGCTTAAGCGAGAACGCGTGGGAGCTTGAGGTGTGTCGTTGCAGTGCAGCCTAAGCGATGGACCTCACCTTTGGGCGAGGAGTGGGCTCGCTCAGACGAGGGAGGGCTCGCCTAAGCGAGTGCGGGAAAACCTCCCAAGGCCTCTGTCGCGATCTCGCCTAAGCGAGGGCCTGTCGCTTAAGCGGGGGAACTCCTCTCGCCTGAGCGAGGGCTTCTGGCTTAAGCGAGATGCGTTGTGGGCCTCGCTGTTTTCTTCACTTAAGTGCTATAAATTTTTTGGTTGATTGATTGATGTGTTTTAAGTATGAAGTATGAGAAATGACATGGAATATATGTGGTATAGATTGAATTGATATATTGATGTGACCTTAGCATGTGAAATGAATGAGAGGGATGTTATTGAAATGACAATGGTATTGGTATGAGATAAGACTCTAAACTCATGAAATTGGTGAATGAGGTGGCATGGTACAACATGGAATACGAATGAGAATTGGTTACAAATGTTGGTACGAGGTTCAAATGCATGATTATTGTTACTTGGTTGTATGAATATATTTTGGTATGTGTCAGTGCGTAATTCCTTGGGGTTTCTAGGTGAGACTTCAGGGTCGTACTTCAGTGATCGGGACATAATTCCATGGCCCCTATTAGTGGGTGTCCATGGTGGTGCCCCATTTATATAATTTGATAAGGATTCAAGGTAGGGATTGCATCCTGACACTCTAAAGAGTCAGTTAGTCTCACCTAGGGCGGACTAACTCTTGTGGTGAGAGTAGCAGGAGGCCCAAAACCCATTAAGGACTAACCTTGTACTTGGGGGAATTGATTCATTGTAACACTTGTAACACATAGCTCGGGGGTGAGAAGCTCGGGGGTGAGCAGAGATATCCACCACAAGTGCAAGCATCCGCTGAATCCGACCAGATTATATGTATCTAGATGAGTCAAGTCGAGTCGTAGTGTATTGATGGAATGTTCATAACATGCTTGGATGATATATGTGTTGTTGATTGTGAAAGTATGTTTAACTTCATGATAAAATCATTTTTAGGCTCTAGCTTACCCTTCTGTTGTTTGTTGTGTGTTTTGTATGTGTGGTTCTCTCCTTTGTGATGATCATCAACTTGTTGATGTGAGTAGATGTGAGGAACACCCGTGGTCATCAAGGAGGTGATGGTTCCACTGCTTAATTCTCTGGATCTTTCTACTATGGGCTTTCTTGTTGGGTTGTGGCCCATGTACCAGTTTAACTCTTACTTTACTATTTTTGTTCCTATTGAACTTTGTATCAGTTTAGTTTTAGCATCGTGGTGTGCCTTGGATAACTGTAAGGAGTTAAGTTTAAACTCCGGAACTACGCGATTATATCTTTTATGTGACGCTTTATTTTAATTATGTTTATTAATTAAATGGGGGTGTTACAACTAACATTTAAATTAAAGGCGTGATTTCACACGTTAATAATTAGTATTCAAGACTGACTATTCATTTAAAGGAAATTATAATTATATCGTACGAGAGCTGAATTTAGTAAAAAGAAAACTGAGTTGCAGAAAGTAACAAACTACTAATTAAAACGGTGTTTAAAGAAACACCTACGTTTACTTGTTCATGTGTTGAAGAAAGTTACATGGTTAAGAAACTCATGAAAAACTTTAAAAAATAGTTTTATGTAACTGTAGATTTATTTTAAAAAACTTTCTGACCAATTTAATAAATCATGTAGTTGATTTACCATAGCTTTGATATTTTATATAATCAACTAATAAAAAATTACTTTTTATATAAGTAATCAAAAATTATAGTTAATATATCATTTCAAGCTAAATTGATTATACATGATGAATTATATATTAGATTATTTTCTTATAAAATAGCAATTAGATGGTAAGTGTATACACTATTTACTCCAAATATTAAGTTTAATTGAAACATAAAATTTAATTGAATAATTTTGAATTAAGCAACTTAAAATCTACAAAATTTTAAATTTAGTTTAAACCTATTACCATAATTGTGCCTTGGCTGGACCACCAGTACAGGGAAGGGAAACGACAGCGGTTATTTTTCACTTTTTGCTTCGGGTTCGCACCCGAGGCATATACTGCCGAGGTAAAAAGACACTCCTTTCTGCATCGGTTATCAACCCGAGGCATAAAAAATAGTTCACAAAGTTCAAGCAATTTCATTAGCAAAGAAAAAACAAACAAAAGTATGGGTTGGTCTGTTTAGTACTAAATCCACAACTTCGTTCAAAACATCATTACTTCTTCCTTGTCAACTATCTCAACCAAAACTTGATCCTCAACACTAGAGGTAAGAGCTTTTTGATGAATATAACACACCTAGAGAAACCACGATTGTTCAAAACCACAACATGCGCTAATTGCTTCGACCTCTAATCAACTTGTGTTTCACATATGCATCTTCCTTCAATACCTCCAATTAAACCTAGCTGCACAAACCCATTTATAATTCTCAACATCCTATGACTTCAAATCAACAAAAAAAACAATGTTCTTTTCTATTTTTTGCTTATTACGAACCAACAAGATTAAGATGGGAGAGTTAGGGGGCAAACGACGATCGTTGAGAGTGACAACACCTCCATCATGGGTTCAGAGGATGTTAGGGGAAGATAAAAACTCACCAACTAAGGTAAAAGTAGAGCATCAAACTAGTCTACAAAGGCATATCAACCTTCAATCAACCACATAATCCACATTCGAAGAGCCACTAACAGACTAGGGTTTTTATGTTTGTGAAGTGAAAAGTATAGATTGTTGTGAATGGAAAAGCGACAACAAAGGTACTAGTATTTGATGTGTTTTTACTCTTAAAAAAGTATAATATTTTTATCTGGTCAGATCAGATATTTTTAAAATTTTAACTCTATACTCATACCCAACCGTTCTTACCCATTTTACCCATTTTTATGTATCCATTGTTACCCAAATTCGTTCAAAACTGACCTACCATCTATTTTTTTATTTGATCTTCTCGAGTGCGGTCGATTTCTCACCTTTTGCTAACCCCTATGTTAAGACTTTGGCAAGTGTACCAAGTCGTGCAAGTAATAAAAATGGTAAGTCCAAGTATTGTTTTCCCACGGGAACTGCGTTTGTTTAGTTAACTAGGCGTAGTTACTAATTTAAGCATTGAATGTAACCATAGATTAATTCGAAAGAAGTGAAAACATAAATATTCCTAAACTTTAAAGTGATAAAATAGCCAAGGCAAAGACTCATTGGGTTTGAAAACTCTAAGCAATCATCTCACAATATATATCTCTCATCTACTCAAGTATTACCATCAAAGGTATTCAAGCCCTAATCCCTTAGGGGCATGATTTGAACTTTTATGTAAAAATATTAATCCCTTAGATGTTTAAACACAAAAGGCACATTAAAAACGATGTCTAGAATGACCAAAAGCTTTGGTCTATGTCTAGAACTAAACCTCTAGGTTGTTCTATCCATGTCTAGGGTTCCAAAACACTTTCCAATGATTAGATACCATAAAAACGCATAGATATTCCATCATGCACGAAAATAATGTAGATAGAACACAAAAGCAATGAAAGAGATTCTATTGCATAGATGAAACTACAATGAGTTTAGGTACATTACATCCAACCCAATGAAATGGAGTTTAGCTACTCCTATACATCTAGAGCACAAATGAAGTTGGAATGGTAGAATGAATGAAGAAAGATGAATCCTTTAAGCTCCAGAAGTGTCTCTGCCTTCGTCTTGAGTTCCAGCAATGTTCCTCCCACCAAACTGCATTTTTGTTTGAGTCTCAACACTTTTAATGTTTAAGTAAAAAGTGAAACTCGCTAGGCTAGGATACATTCTTGCTGGGATAACAAGCCTTCCTCACTAGGCTAGTGAGTCTTGGTCGCTGGGCGAGCACGTCTAGGTAGCTGGGCGAGTGACTCCAGGCAGTTACTAGTGATTTTTCTTCAATCTTCCATTCTTTTCTACAAAAGTCCACAAACCTCAAAGTAAACTTGTTTTTGAATAAAATAACAAAATCCTAAATTATTTCATGGGATTAACACAAAAAATACATGAATAAAAGACAATTAAGAGGTTCTAAGAAGTGTAAATAATAGGTAATTATCACACTTATCACCCTACACTTAACACCCTTCATTCTCTCCCAACGACTAAGGCCCTGGAAGCCAATTCCATGGAGCTCGCCCAACAAAGATGAGAGAGTGCTCACTGGAAGTGAAATTTTCCACTCATGCCTACTAGTTCTAAGGTCCCGCTCAACTGATTGCATAATTTAGAATTTGATATAAGTGTATCAAATTGATCTATTGAGTCTATCTAAGTCATTTTACCTTTCTTTTATACCAAAATAAGTCTATTTCAATTCAAAATCTACTTTGATAGTACCAATATTTAGATCACAACATTTGTATCAAATAGTTCAATCGAAGATACATAGCAACACAAACAAGTTCAATATACTACTTATTTATCACACTCTCCTCCTCATCAACACAAATTTGAATCAATAGTCATTGTAAATCTTTACTAGCTTGTCTTACCTGATATAGGTTTCCTCAAAGCTAAAATTCCTCACCTAAAAGATATAGCTACCTTCAATTAGAGACCTAGTGCATATTTAATGCAACCTAACACCACATGAAAGAGAAGGAGCACAATGACTTTCAAGTTTTTGATTTTTTTTAAAAGCTTGTTATGCTCATGGATGTTTGACATTCCTTTCACCATATATTGCAATCTATTTGCATTCTAGTAAGTTTTTCGCATAAGAACTCATATGGCCAAGTAGCAAACCTTGATATTTGCCTACAACATAAATGAAAGGGAGTTTAATTCATTTGAAAAACCAAATCAAATGAAAGATGATTGTGCTAACAGAAGATCATGGATTCTTCCTTAACAACCTTAATTAATTATCCCTTCCATAATTTGTTGAGGCAGATTTAGTCTAAACATCACAGTTTATGGCTTGCCAACCATCATGCCAATGAGTATACATAGCTAGTTAAGCCAAAACTAGATTATTATAGCTTATACATCTAAGAATAAAAGGTATTGAAGTTTCGTTCCTCTTTAGTAATATATGCTCTCAATACATATGCTAAAAGATAGCCACACTTCAAAGCGAATCTGTCATGCCCAATCTCTTCCTTGTATGACACAAATTACATCATGATGCATTCCCTCTCTGTAAGACCTGGGAAATTTATATGCCTTAGTCTAGTTTTGAGAGTTGGGGATATGTAGTGCCTGAACGTGGATTTCTCTAGATCTCTTATCATAATATTTAATAAAATAATTCTTTCAAAATAATTAATAAGCCCTTTTATCTCTTATAATAATTAAATAAATATTTCAAATTAAATAATGAATAGACCACCTTGGATATATATTTCCACATTGTTATAATTTCACAAGGTCTTACACCCTTAATGGTCATCAAAGGATTTACAATGACTCATTCTTCCAAGCTTTATACGCAACTATCTTTTTTTTTTGTTCAAACAATACTGAATTATTAGTCAATAGTGGTTAAGGTCAAAATAATACTCATTATTTAGCAAGTAAAGAGTATGTTTCAAAGAATACTAAATGGGTTAGTAACAAAAGGTCGACATCCAAACAATATTCAACTTTTAGCCAAGAGTGCTTGCGTTCCAAATAATGTTTGAGGTTTATAGCTAGGAGTGATTGATGTTGGATCGAGCATTTACCTCTTGGCTAAAAGTTATAGCTAATAGTCAAGGTGCAACTCATTTTAGTTAAAAGTGTAACGACC
>Ga0209389_1001218_pt1 | contig 17737 bp, 8 predicted proteins | sample CowpearedBW_FD_187526 | JGI IMG/M metagenome (GOLD analysis project Ga0209389, IMG submission 187526) | Root nodule microbial communities of legume samples collected from California, USA - Cow pea red BW (SPAdes) (version 2) | ecosystem: Host-associated > Plants > Roots > Nodule | place: USA...
ATATTTGTTGAGTGGGAAAATGAAATAAAAAAGAGAGGGAACAAAATTTTACCAAAAAAAAGGAGGTATCGAGACAAAAGTGAGATAGAAAATAATTTCATAAAAATAATGTTTTATATAAAGTGACATTTCAAAATGACACAATTTTAAATAATAATATGACAATGTAAAAGATGGTGGTTAGAAACGCCATATTATACATTTACATTACGGCTGTTATCAAATTGACGTATTATACTGCGAAAAGCGACAGTTTTAATTAACCGTCGTATTAAAACCATCGTTATATACATAATTTTTTGTAGTGTGAGAATGATGGAACTTATATTAATTTTCTTATCAAATATTTGAGATTAAATTTAAATTGTTGTTTGATTTGAGTGTTAGATATTGACATCTATGTTAGATACTTACTTCATTGATGGCCTAAGTCATATGACTAAGATATTAATCATGTGGTAAAAGATTTAAGAGGAGTTCTCTCACATCGTTAAATGTATAGATATGTGACTTGAGTTAAATTGAACTTACCTGATAATTTCTCTTAGATTCACCTGTATATATAAGTTCTGAGTATTTGAAGTATTTGATCAAATGTTAGTCTCTAGACTAGTTGATATGTTGAATATACTTTGATAAATAATCTCATCTCTGGTTTATGTATTGTGTGAATTTTTTAGTGAAAGTAAATTGTTATGACATGTTAATTAAAATGTATCTTTTTTATGTATAACTTACCCTTACATCGTGATAAAAAATTGTTTTAATAACTTACCTATCGTTGATGTGGTGTGACCTTAAATGATTTTACACAAGGAGATATAAATATTGATGGAGGAGCAGCATTTGGAGGAGAATAAAAAATTTTAATTCGACTTATATTTTTTAAATATTTATATTTACGTAAATTTTGTGGAAGTCTAAATTTTATTTTATATTGATATAATATAAACCTTGTATCTTTTCTTTGTGAAACTCTGAGACGGTAATTTTTAAGATTTAGAGTAAGTATTATTAATATTATTTTACTATTCTTTCTAATAAAATTTCTCTACAAATATTTATAAGAGAAAAAAATAAACAAAAAAATGTAATGGGTTCCTGGGAAAACTAAAATTAATTTTTTTATGTATAGAATTTCAAATGATTTTCTTTGGGTTAAATATGTTTTTGGTCCCTCAAATTTTAGTGAATTTTGGAATCAGTCCTTCTTTAAAACTTTATACTAATTTAGTCCTTCATCTTTAGAAATGCGTGGATTTAGTCTTTCTTACCAAATTTTGTTAAGTTTATTTGACATTTTAAACACATTTTATGATAATATTTGAGTTAACATTAAAGTGAAAATGTGTCAAACGGTGTAAACAATTCGAATACTATCAAGAAATGCGCTTAAAACGTCAGATAAACTTAACAAAATTTGGTTAAAATGACTAAATTCACGTATTTTTAAAGATAAAGGATTAAATTGGTTGAAAATTTTGAAGAGGAACTAATTCTAAATTTCACTAAAAATTCAGGGACAAAAAACATATTCAACCTATTTTCTTTAATAAAATTAAAATTATACCCGGGATATTTTTATTTATAAATAAATGTTTACTTTTTATAGTTGTTTACCAAAACAGTTATCCAAACTTACTCGAAGTAACTTACTTATATAAAAGAAAATTTGTTAATTAGCGTATTTAAAATATCTCATCTCAAAGTATACAAAAACGAAATGTCACATGTACATATTTATAAAAGAACTTTTATCATAAAACTACTATTATCTTAGTTTCAATTAATTTACATTTATTTATTATATTCAGTACCTATTGCGCATTTTATTATCTATCTCCTCCTTCCATCCATTTATATTGAACATTCCATTCTTCCTTAAACATACAATTTTCTTAATAAATGTTAATTGCTAACATACTTAATTTTTATCAGTAAAACTTTCAAACATGCATTTAAATTAAATATATAAACATGTTAAAAAAAGAAAATATTTGAAAAACAGAAAATAAACCTTTCAAAAAAGATGCTCATGTTAATTTTGAAACTTGCTTTTTCTCCACTCATTTTGTTTGAACCTATTTGGAAGAAACATTTTGTAACGGATAGAAAATGTTTGGTTTTGCTGATTGGTTCATTCATCCGTTGGGCCCAAAATCAAAGAATAAAAATCTCAGGTGCTGGGCCCATCAACGTTCACCCCACTTAACAGATTCAAAATAATATTCTTCCGTATCGTAAAAAAAATTCTGAAATTATTTCATAGTTAATAAGTAAATATAAAAATAAAAATTTTATCAAATTTGTATTTCCGAAGTTAATTTCTTTATAATCTCATTGCTTATTATTAATATGCGTATGCTTCATTATTAGTAAAAAAAATCTTGGGTGGGGCCCAGTAGGAATAATATCGTCACATGGCTGTACGAAGCAAAGGAAACAACCACCAATAGGTGCTCTCCACACACACACAAATGTCGCAATCCTAACGAAACACTTCACAGCTCAGCAACGGTTGCAGGTTCGCCACGTGGCAAACCCACGATGGCACTGTCGGTTGCAACAGTTGGTTGAAAACACCACTTTATGAACACAACAAACCGCGTTCGGTTCCTCACAACCTTCGTTGTCCTCCCTTTCGCCGAGGAACCAAAAACACCACCTCGAAATTCTCAGTTAGTGTTTTGTTCCTCTCTGTTTTAACACATTCCGTGTTTCGTTAATTTTCTTCATCTCTCTGTCAAATGCAACCCTTTCGATTCTGAATTCACCTTCTTCGTCCTTTTCATTTAAAAGGGTGAAGGAATTCACAATCTTTTCATTTTTATTTCTTTCAATTTTTCTTGAATTATATAGCATTGTGAAGATATGGAGATGAAGGTTTCTCGGCGGGTGAATTGGTGGCGGAACATGATGTACCCCCTTCGACGGGTTTGGTTCAGTGTCGCCACGCGTTTCGGATTTCGCAAAAATGGTAAACTTCTCTGATAATTTAATTTAATTTCTTTTCATCAATGTCTCTTTTTTTTCTATTTCCAATCGGGTATGATGTATAAGAGCAATTGTCTTTGTTGATTAATAAATTTAGGGTAAAATGTGTTTTCTGGAAATAAATATAAATCTCAGAAATTAGACCTGAGCAAGTTCACACAAACAAAAATTTGAAATTAAAAATTTGAAAGTTAAGGATGGAATGAAGTTTGAGGGTAGTATTAATATATGATTTTGTAAAGATTGTTGATGTTAAAGATTTTGATTAAGCATTTTTTTTCTTTTTTGTGCCTTATTTTGTAAGATAGGGGAAACATGGTTGAAGTGAAATTAGAGTTGACAGAAAAAGCTAAACTAGATGAATGTGTGGGAAACAAATTTTCAGGGTTGCTGAAACTAAGGCATGATGTGAGGGCATGTGAGTATGAGGACATTCAAGTGATGTGGGAGATGCTGAACAGAAATGAATCAGAGTTTGGTCATTCTTCGAAGAAATCGAACAAAAACAACAGCAACAACAAGAAAAAGGGACATTGTTGGAAGTTGCTGAACTGGGCAAGGTGTGCTCCATATTACTACATGTGCCGCCGTGCCTGATGATGATGATGATTGTTGTGTCGGTGTTTTTCTTCTCTTCACAGAAAAAGCCAATACCTGTGTGTTGGTGTGGCTTTTGCTTCAATCATGAATAAAGGGGGGTTTGTGCAGAACACATGGTGGTTCTCCACTTCTTTGAATCAGCCAACTCAATGATCCGTTCGTGTATATATATAATATATTTATATGTAGCAACCGCGTTCACCAAGTCGATGTGACCACCAAAACTTTGTATGCGTAGCTTTGTGTCGTGTTTCATCGTGATCTTGGAATGTTTAGCGAGTCATTCATGTATTGGTTTTAGAGATCCATGAATAGTGTGTCTCAGGCTTTCAACCAGCTTGATTTTGTATCAGAAAAAACTGTCTGCATTCTGCAGAATGCAGAGCAGAATGCAGAGGGAGGTATATATATTTAATTATTATTATTATTATGGGTTAATTATGTTAGTCTTGAAATTTCAATTGCATTTAGTTCATAGCAAAAACATGGCCCAACGTGGCAATTAAAGAAAGGAATTTCTTTTTGCAAAATAAGCAATTCTCTAATTAAACACCTCAGGTCTAAGTGTAGGGGTTTATGTACGATATAAAACCTAGAAGATGTCATCATCAAATGATGTCATCTCGATGTTATCATGTAGCCAATATCATTTGAGTATGACCACATAAGTTGGTTCAATTACACTAAAAGGAGATAGAGATAACTAACTAATAAATAACTAGGTAAGATTTACCCAATTTAGACCCATACAAATAAGGGTACACGAAAATAATATAAAAAAGATTTATTTGTGAGATATGAGTGTTAATTTATTAATTATTATATTTAATGTTTTTTATGTCGTTAATTTGGGTATTTAAGTGTCACAAGTACTTCGGCTAAAAGACTTGGAAGACCTTAACCTAAGGAGAGAAGAAAGGAAGTTACATTTTGGTTGTTCAAGCTTATAATATCTTAGTCTGTCAAAAAAAAGTGTAGTCAAAAGTTAGCGAGTGAACACGACGATCCTAGTAGTACATCTTGATCTTGTAAGAATATAAGTTTCTCTCATAAATTTTATACCAATCTTATCCTCACATTTTAGGAATGAATGTATGATGTCCTTGACAACCAATAGCATTAAAGTATTTGTGGCAAACAATATTTTGCAGAGTCAATTAAAATAAAACATTCACGCAATTGTGTGTGTTGATGCTCAATTTTAATCTACTCTACAATGTCATTTGTGACATCATAAACTATTTAATCTCATTGTTGAGGACGTGATACATTTATTCATAAAAGCTTAATTAGTAATTTGATCTTTATATCTAGACATTTGATTCATTTTGATCCCTATATATTTCTTTACTCAATTAAGTCCCTATTTTTTTTTTTGGAAAAGACTAATAAAAAAAGATTCAATGTGGTCCCTTATGTTAAGTTGATGTTAACAACATTTGGAAGTGTCACATGTCAAAATTTATGTTTGTCTCATACCAAGATATGGGTCATTTTCTATTTTGAAGGTGTCACATGTCAAGATTGGAAGAGTTTCAAGGTAAAAAATAACCTAGATTTTGACACGTGCATACTTAGATTTTGACATGTGACATTTTCAAATAATATCAATGTCAATTTAATATAATGGATGACTTCCTAAGAATATATGAGAAAAAATTATATTTTTATTAATTGAAATTAATTTATTAAAATTCTTTCATATTTTTCTTTTCTAAATTTGATTAATACACATGAATTAATTTTCATTTATATATAAATTAATTTCATCTTTTGTATAATCTTTCTAGTCAAAGTGTTTTTTTAATTTCATTTAATTATACTCTTGCACTTCAAACAACACAAACTGATATGCAAAATACTAAAATAACTGAAAATCATTAATAATCATAATTTATGTATTTAAAAAAGTAATGTAGGATTCAGATAGAGAGTATACTCGATATTAAATTACACCACAACAAGGTGGATCATAGTTAACTTGTAGTGTGTTATGGCCCCACAAAATTTTTAAATTTTTTAAAGTATAGTAAAATATATTATTTTGAGAGAAAATTAAATTAGATAAAATTTTATATCTTTTATAAAATATAATATTGAATGTTAATAAATAATTAAATACAATAAAGAATAAAAAAAATTATTGAGATATATTTTTTATTTTCTCTCATTGTCTTTTAAGTTTTTGACATATTGTATTTATCTTCCTCTCTTGTATGTTTTCTTTTGTTTCTGAAAAAAGAAAAAGATAATTAGACACAAATTTATTCCTTGTGCTCTCATTTCTCATTAGTTTTCTTCTACTTTTTAAGGTAAAAAAGTAACTCTTTTTTTGTCTTTTGATAGTCAAATATTAATTTAATATTTAGTATTTTTTTTCTATCTCATGGGTTTTTTTGTATATTTATTTTTTTTTACAAATATAGAAAGAAAAATTATGTATATGTTTCTTCATAACCATTTTTTAATTGTAATTTACTTATCATATATTTTTCTTTTAGTAATTACATCTCTCAATTCTTGATTAGATTTTGATAAATTATTTCTTAATCTTGAATCATTTAAAAAAAAAGTATATTGATGAGGAATCAAATAATAGATTCATTTTTTAAAAGTAATAAAAGGGAAGATATAAGTAAAGATGAAAACAATACATACCTACTTCTTCACATACTTTCAAGCATAATACTAAATATCTTATTGTTGAATTATAGTCATTTCTTAAAATTCAAATAATTACATGTGAAAAAGTTTCATATTAATCTTTTTAAATTTATTTCAGAAAAACATTCTCAAATATAAGAATATTCCGTGAGTGAAAAAGATGAAATTAAAAAATTTTATTTAAAATGAATTTCATATTAGATACTACTTCAAAATTATCATTTTTCTAAAAAATATATATACTAAATTATATATACTTTATTATATTAGTAACAATGATTAAATATATAAATTCTAAATATATTTTTTATCCTTCAAAATTTTTAGTCAAGATCCACCACTTATCACATGTGCACAAATTTTTAGTAGGTTTTTTTTTGTGTAAAATAAAATGATAAAAAATAAAAAATATTAGTTACCTTTTTGAAAAAAAATTGAGTATGTAGAATGATTGTTGTTAATTAATAATTAGCTGCTTGATGGAGGCAGAAGGAATCGAAGAAAAGAAAGTAAAACAATCAAAGTTTGACTTCATATGGAGAAGATAAAGTTACACATGATTGATTGTTTCATAATTGAGATTTAAATTTTTTAGGTTGTTGCAAATATTAAAGTGATTTTAAGTGTCGGCAAAGTTACTTTAACTTTTTCTTATGTCAAGATATTTTTCTCATTTCCTTTTTTTTAATGAAATGTTTTGGACACTCGGGTGATTTGAGTGATTTGAGTGTTAGGTTAGGGATGAGAATTAATATGTTACTATTTTGTAGTTCAAATATTGATTACTTTACTTTATAGACAAGGGTGAAATACCCACTATAAATTAAAATAAGCACTTATTTTAGTAACTTTAATATTATTTTTTATTACAAAAATTACTTAAATTCATAGGGCATTGCAACATAGTTCATAAAATTAAAATAAACAATCATTCTAAATAATAATATGCTCGTGATTTGTGTGTATGTGTGTGTTTTTACTGTTACAACGGCGTAATGAGGAATTTTATAATTTCAAGAAATTTGATATTTAATTAATTTTTTTAAGCATGAATTCTGTATTTTTTAAATACTTTGTCTGAATAAAATAATTATATTTTTAATTTAGATGTGCTAATTTAATTTTTATTATCTTTAAATATATATTAAATTAATGTAAAATATTTGTTAAATATTTAAATAAAAGATTATTGACTAAAACTGTTTTTAAGAAGAAAAAAAACGTACAAGCATATATGATTGCAATGATGTCACCAACTCTATTTGACCTTCTCATGACTTCACTTTTGTACTCAATTTTTTATTTATTTATATGTAACACCACCTCCTCCCTCTTAAGGTTATTATTTTAATTTAATGGATTAAATTTGTTTTTCATCTTTTAACTTTTAAGTAAAAATCGAAATTTATCGCTTTTTGAAATTTTGGTCTAATTTAGTTCTTTAACGTAATAATGTAGATTTAGTCTTTTTAACCAAATTTTATTAAATTTATTTAATATTTCAAACACATTTTATCATTTGAATTATTTATACAGTTTGACACATTTTCATTTCAACGTTAGCTAAAAACTATCATGAAATGTCAAATAAACTTAACAAAATTTGATTAAAATGACTAAATTCACGCAGATCTAGAGTTGAAGGACTAAATTGGGTCAAAGTTTCGAAGAAAGACTAATTCCAATTTTCACTCAAAGTTAAGAGACCAAGAATATATTTAACCCTAGTTTAATTGGTAAAAATAATTTCAAGTCTAACCTAATCTTCTCATCAAATTGGTTTATAAGATCACGTTTGCATTCACTTGCATATTATTCTAAATTACTCTTATTTTTAATTGATGTAAAACTTTAACACACCTCCTCGTCTTAAGATATATTCATATTGAATGTGGGACTAGACATTAATATATATATATATATATATATATATATATATATATATATATATATATGTCTACCTAAAAAATTAAAATTAACTCTCATCGTCACTGAATGAATGAGGAACCCATCTTAATTAATGCATCAGTTGCGTAATTAGTGTATGGTTGAAGTATGAACATAAATGCATCACTTTGTGTAAAATCCAGTTTATTCCCACCAATCTCCTCTACATTGACGAGATGGAATGAGAAGCATATCTTGTAGATTTGCGCTCTCCCTCTCTCAAAAATATATTGAAGATGTTGAAACGAATGTGATACATAGTTGTTCGTCGCTCTTAATTGTTCCAAACAGCAAATCAACTTAAACGAACATAAGGGATGATCTGATAGTGAGTGGAAAAATAGAATCAATAAACATCAAATTTTGTTGGGATAGACTCTAACCAATTACTTTCATATCATATTGAGAAGTGAATTTTAAACTAACTCAACCTCACAAAACTAACAAAGTTATTCTTTGATAAAAGATCATTATGAGTAAGACTCAATAGAATTTGATCGATTCTTTTTTCTATTGTTAAGGTAGAAAACTGAACCAAGAATTCTTTTTCTTTATCATCAATCGAATCAGTGTTCGAGACCCAAGATTCTATTTGATCATCAATCCAATCACCATTCACGTTTTTTATTTTTCTTATCAAGGAATAGATGACTTAAATGTCTCGTATTTTTCGAAAAAGCGATTTGATTGATGGGATTTGGTTGTAACGTGAGTTTTGCCCCCACTTATATATTCTAAATTGATTTTATCTCTAATCGAAACTTTCAACATTATTTTGAATAATGAATTTAAATATTTTAAATTAAAAGTAGGTGATAATATTTGAAAGAAACATAAATTATAAATCAATGTTCAACAACATGGGTAAAAGAAAACATATAAATATAATGAATTTAGATCATCGGTTGAATTTTTAAAATATATTGATAAAAACTAATTTAATATTTTAAAATATATTAAAAAAATTAATATATCATTATAGTACATTTTTAATATCAACAAAAAACCGATAAAAAGAATCCAGCAGAAAATGTGACATCAAGATTCGAAGACTCGTAGTTCATATGTTTACGATGTAGAAAAAAATTTAATGATTTTAGCTTATAAAAATAGAAATTATATTGGATAATAGATTTTTGTTTTTCTATTTTGGAGAAAATCTCACTCACTTTTTTCCTAACAGATATTTATTACATTCCCCACGTATGTGATGAATCTTAACTTTCCTTTTTGAAGTTGTTGCTCAGATTTTTTATGCAACACATCAAATTATTTCTTCATGTGCATTTGTTTGAGTTGTTACATCATCTTTTAAACATGCATGTCCCATTATTTCTTCATGTGCACATGGCTGAGTTGTTGAGCACCCATATTCATTAAACAACACATCATTCTTAGCTAACATTTGTTTGTTGGTACAAAAGGTTTTAGTTTTAAGGTTGTTTACAAGGTTGCATTCACAAATTTGAAGAATCATAAATAATTTAAAATATTAAATTTGGTTTTGAATTTGATAGATATGCATACATAAATATAATAATGGTGGGTTCGATTTGATGTATTTTGATATTTTTGTGATTTAGATTGATTGTATTCTTTAAAAAAAAGGATTTTAGATGAAGCATTAAAGTTAAATAGACCATTTTTTTTTCATTTTTCTTTAAATAATTGTAATACAATGAATTAAGTTTCATGAATTGATTTGTTGAATTTAAGTAAAATGTATAAATAAAGTAAATTAAGAAGAATGGCAAATGTTTTCACGGGTAATGATGATAAACGCTTTATTTGATTAGATAAAAATAAAGTAAAGAGATTTTTTTTAATTGTGAAGAAAATAATAGAAATAAATTTGTGTCGTCGTCTTTATGATCTAAACGATGTAAAGTATTTAAAATTGAAAATTCATATAATATATAAATATTTAAAACTTTAAATCTGAGAGAAATTAAATTTAAGTAATATTATTAGCGTAAGTAAATTAATTAAACATTCAACATACAAAATATCACAATATCAACTAAAGAAAATTGTATTTTGTGAATATTTGCAATATTTTGGGAATATTTTCATTCACCAGTAGTTTTAAATTAATATACATTGTTTCAGGTCAATAAAAGCTAACGTTAATAATGTGACCCAACCTAGTCCAAAAATTGATGGCCCAAATTTAAAAAAAAAATGGACTTGTTTTGATAAAAAAGATAATAATAATAATAATAATATTTCAATTTTCTTACATTTTTAACCAAGTATTTAATATGTATCATACGTTAAAAAATATATGTATTGATTATGGATTTTCATTATCGTATATTTACAATCTATAGTGTATGTATATAGTAAAGGTTTTAAACATTACAATAAATCAACGACTATTATATTAATTAACTGCTTAATTTTGTTTACGATAATATATAGTAACTATTAAATTCAACATAAAAATTAATTGATATCTTCCAATTTTCATGTTTAATGCTTTTTTTTTAAAGTTATTTATGCATGGTGTTTAATTTTATTTATTTCCGTCAAGCGAGAGGGATCATGGTTATGAAAGAGGGAAGTCATAACTCACCCAAACTTTTCTTATTTTATATTTTATATATGTTTTAAAATTATATTTATATATTTGTATAAAAAATTTAAAATGATATTTATATTTATATATTATTTACAATTTAGTTTAGAAATTATATTAAATATTTTATATATTTAATGATAGGTTTTTATAATTATTTTATAATAAAATATATGATGATAGTCATATTTTTTACATTTTATTATCATGTGTGTCTTGTGTGAGTTCTTGTTAATAATCGAATTAAAAAAAATTTAATTAAAAAAACTAATTTATGTATAAAAAGTTTAATGTGATACTTTTGATTTGTTCAATTATTCTTTTAAATCAATTATAATTGTCTAATTTTCTACCTACTTCCTATTTTTTCCCTACGCTCTTTTTCTTAATATAAATAATTTTACTTTTTACCTAATTTTTTCTTTATTTTTCCTCGTTTTCTAGAATTTAAATTTCTGTGTTTTTATATTATTTGTGTGTTGTATTTTTAAAATACACTCATTTTAATACATTATAATATATTTCAAAATATCAAATCGGTATGTATAAATATATTTTAATAATACAAAAAATAGAACAATAGTAAAAATTCATAATAATTTTTTTTTTATCATTTCGTTCAAAACAAAGACTAGATATTTCCATCTAAGAGTTTGGTACTTAATTCACCATACAACACTAATATCTTTTTCTTAATTTCCATTATTAGTAAGAAAAGTAGAAATGATAAAGGAGTAACAATAAGAAAAAAAGGAATAGCATTTTCTTTTTTGCATTAATTGGTTACTTCTAAAACCCCAATATCTGTTTTTGAAGTTGAGAAGCAAGCATCCCTATAGGAAGTGGTGGATCAGAGAAAGTGCCATTCAAAATGAGAGTAGAAAACCATTTATTTGCTGCTTCAGAATAGTGCACACCATCCCAACTAAGGTACTTCCATGGATGTTTACATTTGTAGTATTCTTCTTCTCCATTTTTCATCTTCTTTCTTCCACAATCAATATAGATTACACTGTTAGTGCCACAGCAGAATTTCTTTGCATTAACAAAACCTGCCTCGTACAATTAAAAGGTTTAATTAATAATTTGTCATACTTAGGTCATTAATTTGTTTTAGTAATGATTCGATTCAGTTCCTACTTTTGTAAAAGAAAAGACTCAATGTGATTTTTTTTGCTAGATTGACATTAATAACATTTGAAAGTGGTATGTGTCAAAATTTAGGTATGTTATTTGTCAAAATCTAAATCATTTTTTACTTGAAAGATGTCACGTGTTAAAATCAGAGAGATTCCAAGGTAAGAGATGACCCTGATTTTAACACATGTCATCTTTTAAGTAGAAAATAACCTAGATTTTGATATGTGACAAATTTGAATTTTAACATGTGACATTTTCAAATGATGTTAACGTCAATCTAACGGAAATGATAATGATATTTTGACCAACTTTTTTTACTCACTTTTAACCCATCACTCTAATCATCCTTCAATTATCTATTTTGATTTGATTTTTTTAGTGATGTGATGATCTAAGGATGATTGAAATGGTAGGTTAAAATTGAATCAAAAAAAGTGAGTCAAAATATCATTATTCCTAACAGAAAAGATCACATTGAGTCCTTTTACAAAAATAAGAACTCTATCGAATAAAAAAATATAAAGATCAAAATCAATCAAAAGTCTAAACTAAATTACTAATTAAACCTTAATACAAAAGTTTGGTCATTTTAAAGTTATCTCTATTGAAATCAATGTGCACTCTTTTTATCTTAAAGTTAAAAAGTAAAGTATTTTACCTTGATTTCTTGCATTTTTTATGAGTTCATATTTGGCTGAGTAGACATCAACATAGGTGAAGATGACATTAGTGAAGTTTTTTCTTAGCTCAAACACAATGTCCTTAAGTTGTTTGTTAAACTCCTGAGCAATCTCATTCTCATTTTTTCTGCATCCAGCAGAATCCAAGTCTTCAGATGTGAATTTGTTCATCGAGTTTTTTCTTGACAAACATCCAATTGGACCTGTGTTATGTATCCAAAAGAACCTCGCCCCTTCATTTAAAAGTTGCTGGAGAAAAAAACTAAACATCAGTGTATTTTTAATGCTCAACGGATAGTAGAGAACAACACCAAGAAGTTCAGCAGAGAATCTATACTCTATAAATTACTAGACAATATAAAAAAAAATGTGTATCATTTAGATTAAAAAAAGATTATATGTAATAGGAAATATACTAACAAACTAAAAAAAATAAAATAAAATAACTGATATATAATATTTATAATATTTAATTAAATTTGATTGTAATAAATTTTGTGCAATAACACATTACCTGCAATCCAAGAGAGAATTGGTTCAATATATCTGGGATTGTTGATCTGATTGATTTTATGTCTGAGCTCATAAAACCATAGCTTAGATCATTCTGACCAATATCTATGGTGTATAGGGCATTGGAGAAGTTTATGGACTTGGGTAACCTATTTTTGAAAGGTGCATCTACCCCTATTATGCAAAACACATCATATGCATGCACCAATAATATTATTAAAAAAAATTAATTATTTTCTTACAAAATAAAAAAAAATTAAAATCATCGTGGACTAATTTAGATTTGTAAAAATAGAGGAATGATAACTAACTGCTCTGAGAGGTTTGATTGTAAAGGGCCATTGTTCTGGACTTGAACTGTATGAATTGAGATATTTGAAGCCCAAAAGTAATTGGGCTGAAGCCCGTCTTTTGTATGGATGAACCACCAGCTGCAAAGTTTGCACCGTAACTGAAATTTGACCCAATGGAGTCCAAATATGCACTCAAGTATGGCATCTTCAACTCTTCACCTAAATATGCACACATTAAAAAATAACATAAATTAAGAGATAAACAGAGAAACCAACTTTTTTTTTATGAAATTAATCATGGGTTTATTATTAGGATTTGAGTTTCATCCTAGCTTATTAAAATTTAAGATTGGGTTAAATATGTTTTTGGTTTCTCAAGTTTCAGTGAAATTTGAAATTGATTCCTTTTCAAAACTTTTGACAAATTTAGTCCTTCATCTTTAGAAATGTATGAATTTAGTACTTTTAACCAGTTTTTGTTAAGTTTATCTGACGTTTCAAGTGCATTTCATGATAGTATTTGAATTGTTTACATCATTTGACCAATTTTCGTTTAAATGTTAACTCAAATATTATCATAACACGCATTTGAAACTTCAAATAAACTTAACAAAATTTGATTAAAAGGACTAAATTCACGCATTTATAAAGATGAAGAACTAAATTGGTCAAAAGTTTCGATGAGGGACTAATTCCAAATTTCACTGAAGCTTGAAGGACCAAAAGTATATTAAACCATTTAAGGTTTTAACATGTGTGTAGTTTTTAAACTTGAAGGTAAAATTAAAATTCATCTATGTCACAATTTTCAATATATTTTGATTCTTAAACTTTAAAATATAGATGTAATTTTTTTAACTTAATGACACTAAATTTTGTTATATGTTAAATGACATTCCAAATTGATAATTGAGTTGTAACATGTCAAAAGATATAAGAGATTCAAACATCGACCTAAAACATTATTTGATATATATAAAAAATTAAGTTATGAAAACTATATTCATTAGAGACATATCCATTAAAGACTCAACTATATCGAAATTTGAAACATAATCAAATTTCGATTTCATGTTGAAGAACTAAAAACACATTTAACATTAAATTTAGTTGTTTGTTGTTGAATATTCTTTAGGAAAAATGTAAAATAGAAGATTTGGTTTGTGCTTACTGATGAAATCAATGATGAGTCGGCCATCACAGTTTCTTGTAGGGATTTTTCCAGGAAAGTTTTGACCATTGGGAGGAAAAACCATTGCAAATGCTGCAGAAAATGTTCCTGTGTCTGAATTTGAGTCTCCAAAGTTATAAATTGCTGAGTATTCTTTGTGCTTATCATCATCATCTTCTCCCTTTGCTGCTATCATCAATAAACCTACCAAACCAAAAACAAAACACCAAACTGAGTAACTCACTCTCTTCAATCCCATGTTTCATCACACACCAAAAACAAATCAAGTAAGTTATTGAATATATATTCACATATATATAAACAGTTTCTTTCTCTCACGTTTCAAATCCTTAAAATGTATGTTACTTTCATAAAATGCATGTTCCATTGCTAGGTTGCTACTTTATATGTTTTTTTAAGTTTAATTAACTTTTAAGTAATTCATAAATTTTAGGTATTTTTAGTCAAATCTTATTACTAAAAAATTTTTGTCTGAAATTCTAAATATTTCTTTTTATTTTTTTTTAACTTTTGTTTAATTGAACATTCAAAATAACTTTTTTTATAATTAATAAATATTCAATTGAGTGGATAACTCTACTATTAATTTAATGGGAGTGGATTAATATTTTTAGTCTCTGTATCTCATGTTATTTGTTTTGTTGGTGAATCAGAAACAGGGAAAGCTCACTTAAACAACTATGTTTTACTAAATTAAAATAAAAAAAATAGATTATGAGATTAATTTTTGTATATTTTATGATTTGAACTATAAACACCAGCGTATACACAGGCGTTGTCGCACTTGTGTGTACGCATTTTTCAAATATATATGATATTAAGTGTAGGTGATAAAATAAAATTATATTAGTAAGTAATATTATATTAATAGGTGATAAAATAAAATTATATTTATTAAATATAAAGTGAAATATATAAGTAAAGATAAGAGAATAATTGTTGATAAATAGAGAAAAAGAGAAGAACAAAGACGGACGATTTTATAAAAAAAAATTGTAAAAGTAATGGTCAATTTTCAAAAGATTTAATAAATAATTATATTTTAAAAGGTAAAATTGATATTTTGAAATGTGGAAACAAAAGAAGGAATCTCTTTATATATTTTATAAATAACAATATTATTTCTATAATGAAATTAATCTATTTTTAATGATATTTTGAATGGATAATAATGCTCTAAATTTTAGTGAATATATTACTTTTAAATTAATGAAATAAGGTAACGTGATATATGTGTGACTTATTAAATTAAAAGTATTAAAATAAATAAGTATTGATCTAAAAACATAGATAAAGGATAAAAACAAAAATACTTATTTATTTTAAGATTAAAAGAGGCATGAGTGTAACTAAGAAAATTGATAGAATAAAAATTTAAGGCTTTAAATAATTATTTGTGGAAGCTTTGAAGGAATCCACAAAAAAAGAACATGAACTAAGAAGCTTGATGAAAGGAGCATGTGTACTTAAGGAACCTTCCTTTTAATGAATAGGTTAAATTCTATTCAAATCTTTAGAAACATTTGACCGACAAAATTCTGAGAATCCTAACTTTGGCCATTATGGACATTGGACAATCCACATTAGGACATTGTGGGGTTCATATCTCACCACACCCACTTATCTTTTTTCTATTATTATTATTATTATTATTATTATTATTATTATTATTATTATTATTATTATTATTATTATTATTATTATTATTATTATTATTGTTTTTCTTCACTTTCAAAGCATATCCACACTATAGTTGTTTCAATCATGCAGAAGAAACCTAATATAGTGCTGGAGGGGTTTGGTAGTTTACATGGGATCTTATATTTTAACCAATATATGCTAATTTATAATTTGTTATGATGTAATAATCGGATATTTTAGTTATCATATATAATACCAATATATAATAATAATGAAATATAAGTCTAATCAACATATATGAAATTGTGGAATTTGAATTTTTTTAGTAAAATTTTTATACTGATATTTTATTGTGTCTTCAAAATATATAGATAGACATAAATTTTAATATTTTAAAATATATTAACAAAAAATTTAATATACCAACATCGATATATTTTTAATGCTCCATAAACGACAACACAAGAAAACCCAATAAAAAATCTAGATTTAGAATTGATATCATCTCTAACGCAATATCTTAAGACAATGAATTTATAACTTTTATTTGAATATGGATTCTCTGTTGAATTTTTCTATATTGTTCTTCTAATGTGCCTTCAAAATATATTGATGGCCACTGATTTTAAAAATTTTAAATATATTAAAAAAGAGTTGAAAATATCAATATAGTGTATCTTTGAATGCTTATTAGAGAACAATACAAAGATATCTGGAATAGAATCTGAACTCGATATCATTCTTATATTGTACTCAACTTTCTACTTTTTACATCAATAATTAGTTATGTTGAAATTGAATAGTTTTTGTTTTTCGCATTCAAAACTTGAAAATTTCAGCAAGTTTTTATCTTTTTGACTCTTGGTAACATGAAACACACAGGGATGATAATTACTGTTATTGAATATGAGGTCACGTAGTTCAACAAACTATTGCTCAAAAGGAAGATAAGATATAAGACCTAGAAGGAAAAAAAAAAAGCCCCTCAATATTCACTATCTGAATCGCTCTTCTTGAGGTAATATTTACACAAGAGTGCATACAGTAGCAGACTCGCTGCACTTAACCATGCTAGAAGCCAATAGTAACTGTCCAAACGTGCTTCCACCATATCATCAGAGAACCAGCTTGGTATTCCCTTTGAACTTGTGTAAACTTCAACTAGTGTAATCAGCAGTGCACTCACAAAGCTTCCAACCCCAAAAACACTTGTGTACAAGGCAATTCCCATTGTTCTCATTGTCCTGGGAACTTCACCATAGAAGAACTCTTGCATGCCAACAACAGTGAAAATGTCTGAGATGCCAAGAAGAATGTACTGTGGCAGCAGCCAGAAAATGCTTAGAGGCACTGTCTCTGAATGCAATCCTGCATTTCTCATTTGCCTTCCAATCTCAAGCCTTCTAGTCTCAACTAGAGCTGCAATAACCATGGCTATGATTGAGAGAACCATTCCAATTCCCATCCTTTGCAGCACACTTATACCCTTGTCCTG
>Ga0209389_1001227_pt1 | contig 17705 bp, 9 predicted proteins | sample CowpearedBW_FD_187526 | JGI IMG/M metagenome (GOLD analysis project Ga0209389, IMG submission 187526) | Root nodule microbial communities of legume samples collected from California, USA - Cow pea red BW (SPAdes) (version 2) | ecosystem: Host-associated > Plants > Roots > Nodule | place: USA...
GGACAGCGGCGGGCTGCGCGGCTGGCTGGGCGAGGACTGGTGGACCGGCGCGGCAGTGAGCGCGAGCCCGTCCGCCGCGGCCGTCGCCGAGCAGTGGCTGGGCCGGCCGGTACGGGTGCTCAACGACACCGATCGCGCCTGGGCCGCGCGCCAGGCGCCGGTCAACCTGCTGCAGTTCGACCTGACGCCACGCCAGCGCGGCTGGCAGCGCATCCACCAGGCCTGGCAGACGCTGCAGTCGCCGGCCTGGCGGCCGTTCCGCTGGGGAGTGATCGGCCTGGTCGCGGTGCAGGTGATCGGCCTGAACGCAATGGCCTGGCAGCAGGGCCGCGCCATCGACGCGCGCAAGGCCGAGCAGGAGGCGCTGCTGCGCCAGAGCTTCCCGCTGGTGCGCGTGATCCGCGACGCCCGCGCCCAGATGCTGCGCGAGACCGAGGCGCTGCGCGGCGGCGCCGGCCAGGTCGGACCGGGCGACCTCGAGGACCTGCTGGCGGCGGTCGCCCGCGCGACGCCGCCCGGCGAAGGTCCGCTGCCCGGCCTGCGCTTCGAGCCGGGCCGGCTGCAACTCTCCGGCCTGACGCCGCCGCAGCGCGCGCAATTGCGCGAGCGGCTCGGCCAGGACCCCGCGCTACGGGTCGCCGAGGATGGCGACTCGCTGCAAGTCACCCTGCGACCCGAGAACCGATGAACAGCTTCACGACGATGCGCCGGGACTTCGACGCCCGCTGGCAGGCGGCCGCGCCGCGCGAACGCCTGATCGCCCGGCTGGCCGCCGCGTTCATCGGCCTGCTGCTGCTGTGGCTGATCGCGCTGGCACCGGCCTGGGCCACGCTGCGCAAGGCGCCGGGCGAGCTCGACCGGCTTGACCGCGAGCTGCAGCAGATGCGCGCGATGGCGCAGCAGACGCAGCTGCTCAAGCAGGCGGTGCCGGTGTCGGCCGAGCAGTCGGCGACCGCGTTGCGCGCCGCGACGGCGCGGCTGGGCCCGGCCGCCGACCTGACGATCACCGGCACGCAGGCGCAGCTGCGGCTGCGAGGCGTGCCCGGCGGGGCGCTGGCGATGTGGATCGGCGAGGCGCGCCAGGGCGCGCGCGCGCGGCCCCAGGAGGCCGAGCTGCAATCGGGCGCGCAGGGCTACTCCGGCCGGATCACGCTGCTGCTGCCCGCCGCGGCCGGGAACTGACGATGGCGCGGCGATCGAGCTCCCTCCTCACGACGTCCCCGGCGAACGCCGCCGCGACGGCCGGCTTTGTCCGCAGCTTCCGCTGGGCCCAGCTCGGCGCGGTCCTGGGCCTGCTGGGGGCGGTCGCGCTGTGGGCGCCGGCGGCCTGGCTGGCCTCGGCGGTCGCGTCGATGTCGGGCCAGCGGCTGCTGCTCGCCGACGTGCGCGGCAGCCTGTGGAATGGCAGCGCGCGGGTCATCCTCAGCGCCGGACCGGGCAGCGCCGAAGCGAGCGAGCTGCCCGAGCGGCTGGGCTGGGCGTTGCGCCCGGCCTGGATCGATGGCGGCCCGGGCGCGCGGCTGACGCTGGCGCAGGACTGCTGCATCAAGCCGGCGAGCCCGGTGACGGCGCGCCTGGGGCTGGACCGCCTGACGGTGCGCCTGCCCGACGCCACGCCGGAGCAGCCCTGGATCCGCTGGCCGGCGGGCTGGCTGACCGGTCTGGGCACGCCCTGGAACACGGTGGCGCCGCAGGGCCTGATCGCGATCAGCGCGCAGGGCTTCGTGTTCGATGGCCGGGGCAAGGCGGTGAACGTCTCCGGGGTGGCGCAGGTGGAGCTGCGCGACTTCTCGTCGCGGCTGGCGCAGGTGACGCCGCTGGGCAGCTACCGGATGAGTCTGGTGGGCGGCGGTCAGGCGCCGCAACTGATCCTCATGACACAGCAGGGGCCGCTGCAACTCAGCGGTCAGGGCAACCTGGGCGCGCGGCCGCAGTTCCGGGGCGAGGCCACGGCCGCGCCGGGCAGCGAGGCCGCCCTGGCGAATTTGTTGAACATCATCGGGCGCCGCGAGGGAGCGCGCTCGATCATCTCGGTGGGATGAGCATGAACAAGCACATGATGCGACCGACGGCGCTGGGCATGGCGATCAGCCTGATCGCGGGCAGCCTGCCGCTGCAGGCCGGCGCACAGTCGAATCAGCCGCAGAACCGCCGACAGCCGGCCGTGCGCGCAAGCACGCCGGTGACGCTGAACTTCGTCAACACCGACATCGAGGCGGTCTCGCGCGCGATGTCGGCGGCGCTGGGCAAGCCGATCCTGGTCGACCCGCGGGTCAAGGGCACGATGACGCTGACCGCCGAGCAGCCGGTGCCGGTGCAGGAGGCCTACCTGAGCTACCTGGCCTCGCTGCGCGGCATGGGCTTCGCGATGGTGGAGTCGGGCGGGCTGCTCAAGCTGGTGCCCGAGGCCGAGGCCAAGCTGCAGACCGGCTCGGTGACGATCTCCGGCGAGGGCAAGGCGCGCGGCGGCGATCAGGTCGTGACGCAGATCTTCAAGCTCAACCATGAGAACGCGAACAACCTGGTCGCGGTGCTGCGTCCGCTGATCACGCCGAACAACACGATCAACGCGAACCCGGGCAACAACAGCCTGGTGATCACCGATTACGCCGAGAACCTGCAGCGCATCAGCCGCATCGTGGCGGCGCTGGACCAGCCGTCCAACACCGACATCGAGGTGATCCCGCTGCGCAACGCGGTGGCCTCGGACATCGTGCAGCTGGTGCAGCGCCTGAGCGAAGGGGGCAGCGGCACGCCGGGCGTGGCGGTGGCGCAGGGCGGCGCGGCCGGCGGCAGCGGCAGCGTGATGGCCGATCCGCGCAGCAACGCGCTGATCGTGCGCGCGTCCAATCCGGCCAAGCTGATGCAGCTGCGCGCGATGATCGCCAAGCTGGACCAGCCCAGCAGCGACACCGGCGGCAGCATCCGCGTGATCTATCTGAAGAACGCGGACGCGGTGCGCCTGGCCACGGTGCTGCGCGCGGCGTACACGAACAACGCCGGCCCGGGCGCGGGCGGCGGCGCCAACAACAGCGGCACGGGCGGCACCGGCAGCTTCGCCGGCGCGCAGACCGGCAGCGCGGGCAGCGGCGGCTTCGCGGGCAACAGCTCGTCGTTCGGCGGCAGCTCGACGAGCTCGGGCACCAGCGGCAGCAGCGGCGGCGCCAGCGGCAATTCCTCGACGCAGGTCAGCCAGACGGCGCAGGTGAACACCGGCGGCTTCGTGCAGGCCGATCCGGCCACCAACTCGCTGATCATCACGGCGCCCGAGCCGATGTACCGCCAGATCCGCGCGGTCGTCGAGCAGCTCGACACGCGCCGCGCGCAGGTCTACGTCGAGGCGCTGGTGGTCAAGGTCGACGCCAGCAAGCTGGGCGAGTTCGGCGTGCAGTTCACGCAGCTGTTCGGCAACAAGGGCGATTCGACGGTGTCGGGCTTCGGCACCAACTTCGGCACCGGCTACAGCAACATCCTGAACCTGAGCGGCGCGACGGCCACCGGCTCGGCCGGCGTGACGACCGCGCTGAGTTCCGGCCAGGTGCCCACGGGCCTGAACCTGGGCTTCCTGAAGAAGGTGGGCAGCGTCTACACGCTGGGCGCGGTGGCCAACGCGCTGGGTTCGATCACCGGCACCAACGTGCTGTCCACGCCGTCGCTGGTCGTGCAGGACAACGAGGAAGCCGACCTGCTGATCGGCAGCAACGTGCCGGTGCTGACCGGCAACGGCCTGACGCAGTCCGGCACCTCGAGCAGCCCCTTCCAGACCTTCGAGCGCCGCGACGTCGGTCTGCGGCTGAAGGTGCGCACGACCGTGGGCGAGAACGGCACGGTGCGGATGAAGGTCTATCAGGAGAACTCGAGCGTCGTGGCGACGGTGAACTCCGCGACGCAGGGGCCGACCTTCGACAAGAGCGCGGTGGAGACCAGCGTGACGCTGGAGGACGGCCAGGTGCTGGTGCTGGGCGGCCTGCTCAAGGACGAATACACCGACGGCGAGGACAAGGTCCCCGGCCTGGGCGACATCCCGCTGCTGGGCAATCTGTTCAAGAGCCAGAGCCGCAAGCGGGTGAAGTCCAACCTGATGATCTTCCTGCGCCCGGTGGTGCTGCGCACGCCGGAGAACGCCGCGGCGCTGAGCCTGGACCGCTATGACGCGATCCGCGCCTATCAGCAGGAGGTGCAGCCCAAGTCCAACCTCGTGCTGCCGGACACCGGCGCGCCGGTGCTGCCGGAGAAGCCGGCCTCGGCCCCGGGCGTGACGACGCCGTCGCAGCTGCCGATGCCGGTGTATCCGGCCTCGTCGCCGGTGCCGGCGCCGGCCGCGCCGGCCAGCGCGCCGCAGGGCCGCTGAGGCGGGAGCGCGCATGGCCACCCGCCATCCCCTTCCCTACGCGGTCGCCAAGTCGCAGCACGTGCTGCTCGAGGACGACGGCCAGCAGCGCACGCTGTGGGCGTCGCCGGCGCTGACGCTGCCGGTGCTGTCGGAGCTGCAGCGTGTGTACGCGCCCTCGCGCATCGAATGCCTGGCCGCGCAAGAGCTCGCCGCGCGCATCCAGGCCGCCTACGCGGGCGGCGAGGACAACGCGGCGCTGGTGATCGGCGAGGTCGAGAACGCCGTCGACCTGTCGCGCCTGATGCAGGACCTGCCCGCGGTCGAGGATCTGCTGGAGACGGCCGACGACGCGCCCATCATCCGCATGCTCAACGCGCTGCTGACGCAGGCGGCGAACAACGGCGCGAGCGACATCCACATCGAGCCCTACGAGCGCGAGAGCTCGGTGCGTTTCCGCGTCGACGGCACGCTGCGCGAGGTGGTGCGGCCGAACCGCGCGCTGCACGCGGCGCTGATCTCGCGGCTGAAGATCATGGCGGAGCTCGACATCGCCGAGAAGCGGCTGCCGCAGGACGGCCGGATCTCGCTGCGCATCGGCGGCCGCGCGATCGACGTGCGGGTGAGCACGCTGCCGTCGGCGCACGGCGAGCGCGCGGTGCTGCGTCTGCTGGACAAGTCCGAGTCGCGCTTCACGCTGGCGGCGCTGGGCATGGATGGCGAGCGGCTGGAGCGCTTCCAGCGCCTGGTGCAGCAGCCGCACGGCATCGTGCTGGTGACGGGCCCGACGGGCTCGGGCAAGACGACCACGCTGTACGCGGCGCTGCAGACGGTGGACACGGCCACGACCAACGTGCTGACCGTCGAGGACCCGATCGAGTACGAGCTGCCCGGCATCGGCCAGACGCAGGTGAACGCGCGGATCGACCTCACGTTCGCGAAGGCGTTGCGGGCGATCCTGCGGCAGGACCCGGACGTGATCATGATCGGTGAGATCCGCGATTACGAGACGGCGCAGATCGCGATCCAGGCCTCGCTGACGGGTCACCTGGTGCTGGCGACGCTGCACACGAACGACGCGGTCAGCGCGGTGACGCGGTTGACGGACATGGGCGTGGAGCCCTTCCTGTTGAGCTCCTCGCTGCTGGGCGTGCTGGCGCAGCGGCTGGTGCGCAAGCTGTGCCCGGTGTGCAAGTCGCCGGAGCCGCTGCCTGGCGGCGGCGCGCGCTATCACCCGGTGGGCTGCCCGGCCTGCGCGAGCAGCGGCTACAAGGGCCGCACCGGCGTGTACGAGCTGATGGTCTGCGACGACGCGATCCGCGGGCTGATCCACAACCAGGCGCCCGAGTCGGAGCTGCTGGCGGCGGCGCGGGCGAATGGCCTGCGCTCGATGCGCGAGGACGGTGACCGTCTCGTGGCCGCGGGCGTGACGTCCGAAGAGGAAGTGCTGCGGGTGACGCGCGAGTGATCGCCGCGATCCCGCCGCGCGCGCAGTAAACGACGAGGTTCCGAGCGATGCCCGCTTTCAAGTACGACGCCCTGGACGCGTCCGGCAAGCCCCGGCAGGGGCTGCTGGAGGCGGACACCGTGAAAGCCGCGCGCTCGCAGCTGCGCGCGCAGGGACTGGTGCCGATGGAGGTCAAGCCGGTGGCGGCGCCGGCCGGCAAGCAGTCGCGTTTCGCGCGGCGCGCGTTCAAGGCGGCGGGGCTGACGGTGTGGACGCGGCAGCTCGCGGGGCTGGTGTCGGCGGGGCTGCCGCTGGAGCGCTCGCTGTCGGCGCTGGCCGACGAGGCCGAGGATCCGCGCCAGCGCGAGCTGATGTCGCAGCTGAAGTCGGAGGTGAACGCGGGCTCGTCGTTCGCGCGGGCGCTGGCGATCGCGCCGCGCGAGTTCGACGATGTCTACCGCGCGGTGGTCGCGGCGGGCGAGCAGAGCGGCGCGCTGGGGCCGGTGCTGGAGAGCCTGGCGGACGACCTGGAGGAGCAGCAGCGGCTGCGGTCGGAGCTGTTCGGCGCGCTGGCGTATCCCGTGATCGTCTGCATCATCGCGGTGCTGGCGGTGAGTTTCCTGCTCACGTACGTGGTGCCGCAGGTGGCGGCGGTGTTCACGCAGACCAAGCAGACGCTGCCGCTGCTGACGCGGATCATGATGGGGCTGTCCGACCTGCTGCGGACCTGGGGGCTGGCGATCCTGGCGGTGCTGGGGGGCGGCTTCTTCGGCGTGCGCCAGATTCTCAAGCGCGAGGGGCCGCGGCAGCGCTTCGACGCGGCGTGGCTGAACCTGCCGCTGCTGGGCCGGCTCTCGCGCGGCTACAACGCGGCGCGCTTTTCGGGGACGCTGGCGATGCTGGCGGGCGCGGGCGTGCCGATCCTGAAGGCGCTGCAGGCGGCGGCGGAGACGCTGTCCAACCAGGCGATGCGGGCGGACGCGCTGGACGCGCTGGCGCAGGTGCGCGAGGGCGCGCCGCTGGGCGCGGCGCTGGCGGGCAAGAAGCGCTTCCCGGGGCTGCTGTCGATGTTCGCGCGGCTGGGCGAGCAGACAGGGCAGTTGCCCGACATGCTGCAGCGCGCCGCGCGGCAACTGGGCAACGAGGTCAAGCGCCGCGCGATGACGCTGGCGACGCTGCTGGAGCCGCTGCTGATCGTGGCGATGGGCGGCGTGGTCATGCTGATCGTGCTGTCGGTGCTGCTGCCGATCATGGACATGAACAAGCTGGCGGCGCAGTAGCGTCACAATTTCGACTTGTGGTCGCGAGATTCGCGACCATTCCGCGCATACCGGTCGCGGGAGGACATGAAAGTGGGGAGGATGCTCGTCAATGAGCGCGATTCCATTTACTAACAGAGAACTCAAGCGCGCGTGGCGAGAGTTGTCTTCCGTCGCTTCCGTCCCTGTCGGCAGTTCGAGAAGGAATCCTCACCGGTTATTGCTTTTCTACGCCGTGGAATGCGGACTGAAAGCAGTCTGGTTGAAGCAGCAGAACAAGAGCGTCTTTGATCAGACAGATATCGGAAAAACTGGACATGATCTCAGGCGCGTTCTCAAGGACCTGAATATCGGGGACCTTCATTCGCTTCCAGGCGATCTCCGCCTGACTCCCATAGCAGTCCGCGGGACGCCAACACCCCGTAACGGGGATATCAGCATTCTCCATCAAGCATGGAGGTACGGTGGAAACTGTACAGAACCCACGGATGCCGACTGCGAAGCGCGTTTGGAGAAGATCTTGAACTGGATTCAAGGGGAGTTGAAATGAGCTTGGGAATGGACGTTGAACGGCGCCTTCTGACTTGGCTGGACGTCGAACGCACGCTCAAGCAAGAGACTGCGCTTTGGTCTCAACTGCCTGCTGGCATTGTCAGTGTGGACTGCTTCGCCAGCGGCATGGAAGTGCGCCATTCTTCAGCGCCCGCAATCGTCGACAGTTGGCTTGAGCACGTTTTTGGCGCTGCCTACCAGACATCAAGCCGCACCATTCAACTGCGAATCGGCGAAGCGACTTTTCCGGTCGAACTAGTGCCTGATAGCGACGAAAAGTTGCCTATCGGAAGGCGCTATCCTCTTTGGCGAGACGTTTCCTATCTGTCCACCACGGAGGCTTCTGAATCAGAGGTGGAAATAGAAGCCGCACCCACGGCGACCGAAGATATGCCGTCGGCTTGGACTGGCGGGCCGGATCTCATTTCTTTTCATTCATTCAAGGGTGGCGTCGGCCGAACCACGGCCCTGATGACCTACGTCGCGGCCTGCCTCAACGAGAACAGCGCTGGGACGAAGAAGATCCTTGTTGTCGACGCGGATCTTGAGGCACCAGGGGTGAGTTTTTGGTTGGACGCGGTGAATCGCCCCACGGTTTCCTTTGTTCAACTCGTAGAGGCGCTTCATTACCCGCCAGCAGGCTTGAGCGCTTCACTCGATTACTTCTCGCAAGAATTACGCAAGACCTCGCTCAATGTTGGCGGCCTGCAGCGGGAGCTATTCATCTTGCCGGCGGCATTGGATCTTCGTGAGATCGAAGATATGCCAGTAGCGCCCGAACATCTCGCCAGAAGCCCGGAGAATCCATGGTGCCTCTCTGATCACTTGCACGCACTGGGAAGCCGACTTGGGGTCGATGCGGTATTCATCGACCTTCGAGCAGGACTGAGTGAGCTTGCGAGCCCCATTCTCTTCGATCACAGGGTTGACCATTTCTTCGTCAGCACCGTGGCACCGCAATCCGTCCAGGGTATGGCGGAGGTATTGCGTCGCCTGTTTGCATATAACCAACAACTCCCCAAGACACTCAGGCAGGAAGCACGACCCTCGGTCATATTGAGTCTCCTGACTAAGGAGCTGCGGGACGCAGGGCACTATGAGCAAGCTCTGAAGACACTTAGCGAGGCATACCCTACGGATGATCCGCTGGTACCTGGGGTTCAATGGCTTGAGGCCGAGTTTCTGAGCACACTGATGTCTATTGGGTCCGTCCGGGAGGCAATTGACATCCTTCCTCAAGCCGCGCGCCTTTATGGCAGTGCCAGCGAATGGGCACGTTCCTTGTATGTAACATCCCCGCCGCCGCTGAACGACGCACCTAGCGAGGCAAATATCCCCACCGAGCCACGTAAGCAGCAAGCTGTCAGGTTGCACGAAGTCTGCACAAGGGCAGAGTTCGCCGATAGTGGATCGACAAGTGCGATTCTGGCCACTGAACCTCTGCTCAATCTCGGAAAGCACTTTTCGACCGACATCCCGAACTTATTGATGATCGGCGCAAAGGGCGCAGGCAAGACCTTTACATTCCGACAGCTTGTTGGCACGGGCGGCTGGAAGGCATTCTTGCGAAAGTTGGGTTTTGACTCAGCCAATGTTACCGATGCCGCAATATTCCCACCCCTTTGGTCGGACAATATTGAAGATGCTCCTGGTGGAGAGATCAAGGTAGCTCAAGCCCGCGCACTTGAATTGGTCGGCGGAGACCGGCAACTTCTTTTGAACGGCACATCCATCAGGCGTTCCATTGAAGATGCACTTCGATCGCCACCTGATCATTGGGAAGACTTTTGGGACTGTCTCGTCTCCAGACAATTCGGTTTGGCCGATGGAGGGCTGCGCGCGGTCAACGCTCTCTTGGCCAATCATTCGGTCCGCATTATTCTGGCGTTTGACGGTATTGAAGATGCATTCAAGGATACGAACAACGAAAATGCGTCTGCCGCGATCCACGCGCTCCTAAGGCTACCGAATCGCATCAGCGAACTGGAAGATCGTCATGTTGGCGCAATTGTCTTTGTCCGATCGGATTATGTTCAGGCGACAATTCGACAAAATCTCGGCCAATGGCTGCAGCGATTTCAACCCTTCCGCCTTCAATGGAACCCTGAGAGTTTTCTGCGTTTGGCCTTCATGTTGAGTTGTGAGGCGGGTATCCATGACAAGGACCCGAAGGCGGCTGAATCGTTGCGCATTGAAGAACTAAAGACGGAGCTTGAGCAGCTATGGGGAAAACGGCTGGGAAGAGAGAAATCCAAAGAGGCACATTCTGCCCGTTGGGTCTATGCGGCGCTGTGCGACCTGAAGGGAAACGTTCAGGCGCGCGATCTGGTTCGCTTTCTTAAGTTTGCGGCCGAATCAGAGGTCTCGAGGACAGGGGCGCTTTGGCCTGATCGATTGCTTGCTCCGGAATCGATGCGCAATGCCATTCCAATGTGCGGCGTCGAAAAGGTAACGGAAGCCAAATCGGAGATTGCTCCGCTTCGACGTTGGATGGAGCTCCTTGAGCAACACGGTGTGCGTCGACTTAAAGTGCCGTTCAGTGTTGAGCAAGCAAAATTGGACGCCAATCTTTTGACCGCACTGCAGGAGATCGGCGTGATTTATGAAGATATCGACGGAAATTTGGGAGAGGAGCGATTATTCCTTCCGGAGATATATCGCCACGGACTGGGCTTTGTCACGTCCGCCACGGGCAGGCCTCGTACCCAGGCTCTGCTGAAGAAGAATATCGGGGCCGTTCCGCTTTGACCGATGCAGGCGCCAGCGGCGGCGCAGTAGGCCGCCACCGCGCCGGTCAAGGCGTGAATGGGCGAGCCGGTTCGGAGGCCACGACGGCCTTGAGGTCGATGGCCCGCCTGGCGAGTTCGGCGAATCGCGACGGCGTGCACGGCCCCGCGTCGCACAGCGGGATCGCAACCGTCTTCACCACCATGTCGCCGGCCCCGTCGAAGCCGCCACGCCGGAGGGCCGACAGCGTCGGCATCGCAACGCTGAGGCGAACCGCCGGACCCGCCGCGCCGGCGACAAGATCGAAGACCAGCGCGCCGCCCGGCGGATAGTCGTCCGGCCGCGCCGGGTCATGCCAGTCCAGCCCCAACAGCCCCGCCACCGCCGCCAGATTCGTGTCGTGCCCGATCAGGAACACGGCAGCGCCGACAGGCCCCTTCGCGTCCGCCGCGAAGGGCCGCGCGTCGCCTGCGCGCAGCGCCTCGGCGATCCGCGCGAGCAGATCCGAGGCCCGCCGGCGCGAAGCCGCCCGATCGGCCTTCCACTCGTGCTCGAAGGCGGCGTTGTGCAGCTCGACGATCCGGCCGATGCCCGCCTCGTCGAGCCGGCCCCAGGCCGGCATGGGCAGGCCCTCGGCGTACTCCAACATCAGGTTCTCCGCGAGCGTGCCCATCGCCTTGCGCGGGTCGGGCAGGTCGATCAGCAGGCGACGGCCCGCGGCACGTGCCGCCTGTCGATGCGCCTCGTCATCGCCTCCGATGAGCGCGGCCTGGAGCTCGGCCAGCCGCGCCTGCGGCACCGCGCCCGCCTGCGCGGCGTTGGCCTCCTCCTCGTCCGCCGCCGAACGGCCTTGGAACAGCGGATCGTGTTCCCCCGGCGGCAAGCCGAAGTGGCCCGCGGCCGCGCAACCAGGCAGCAAGCCGGCGACCAGCGCCGACGCGCTCGCATGATTCCTCGGCGTGCTGTCCGAGATCACCAGCACTGGCGCCGTCGCCGTGCAGTGCGCTTCCGGACGCTCGAGCCCGAGCGCGTGTCGCCACCACCCGCCCAGGGCCCGCATTGCCGCCGCGCCATGCGGCGTCAACTGCCCCGGCGCGACGGGCCACGCCGCCCAGGGCTTGTCGGCATAGGGCGCCAGCGCCTCGGGCGCCTTCGTGGGCGAGCGCACCCCATGGCGCATCAGCACGATGCGCAGCGACGGCGACGGATCGAGCACGGGCAGCGGCTCGGCAGCCCGGGCGCTTCCGGCCCAAGCCACCACCGCGGCCGCGATCAGCGTGCGCGCGGCCATCAGAACTTCACCGCCATGTCGACGAACGCGCCCCGGCCTGGCAGGCCGAAGTACAAGGGCGCGCCGCTCACCGACTGGTTGCCGGCGAACGCGGTGAGCTTCCTCGCGTTGAACAGGTTGTTGACGTCGAGGCTGACGGAGAAGCCCTTCGTGCCCCAGGGTCCCTGGTCCGCCCGGTAGCCGAGCGCGGCATCCACGCTGCTGTAGCCGCCCAGGCGTTGGCTGTTGGCGAAGACGGTGTTCCCCTTGGCATCGGTCGTGTTGTCCAGGCCGTATTGCGCACCGACCATCTTGGTCATCAGCGAGCCGAACACGCCCTGCTTGTCGCCATAGATCAGGCCAATCGCTGCGGTCGCCCGCGGCGTCCCGGCGACACGCACCGTCCCGCCTTTGTAGGTCGCCTGGTTGAGGCTGGCGTTGGCGTACACGCTGAGCTGGCGGGTGAAGGCGTAGGTGCCCTCGAATTCGATGCCCTTGTAGACGGCACCGCCCGCGTTGACATAGACGCTCTCACTGCCCGCACCGGTATCGACCATGGTCTGGCTGATGTAGTTGCCGAAGTCGATGTGATAGACGTCCGCGCCGAAGTTGAAGCCGCTCGTGGCGTACGCGGTGCCCACCTGGACATTGGTGGTCAACTCCGGCGCCAACCCGCGCGCGCCGTTGAGCTGGATCACGTTGATGGGCGGCGCCAGGAAGCCCTTGGCGACCTGCGCGTAGGCGGACCAGTCGTGACTCAGCTTGTCGTGCACGCTGATCGATGGCAGCCAGGCGTCGTAAGTCGCGCTGGCCTTGAGCGGCGCGGGCGGCGTCGACTTGTTGAGCTCGGCGTCGATGCCACGGCGCACGCTCGAGTAGCGCAGCCCAGGGCTCACCGTCACGCCGTCGGCCGCCTTCCAGTCGTACTGCACGTAGGGCTGGAAGGTGTCGGTCGTGTCCTTGAGCCGGTAGTTGTCGGCGAAGCCGTACTTGGTGCCGGTGGCCGCGCCCGTGCTGAAGTCCACGGGGGTCTGCCAGCGCGCATCGTCGTTGCGCTCCACCCAGGCGCCGATCTGCAGCCGGCCGGGACCCGCATCGCGCGCCAGGCGCAGCACGTCGCCGTAGGCGTGGAAGCCGTTGTCGGCCTGCTTGCCAGGAACGTCGCTCGCGGCCTTGGTGGTCTTCTTGCCGTTGGCGTCGTAGAACTGCACGCCGTTGTGGGCCGGGTCGGTGTCGGTGGGATCGGTGGTCTTGCTCGACGCGTGATCGAAATCGTTGAAGTAGACCTTGTTGTCGATGGACCAGCCGCCGAGCTTGGAGCTGATGCCGACGTAGGTGAAGCTGGAGCGGTAGGTCGCGCCGTTGTAGCCGGTGTAGGTCTGCAGCGCGGGATCGTCGCCCAGTCCGAAGCGCCAGCCGGATTGCGCGATCTGGTCCAGCGTCGCGCCCTGCACGGTGTTCTGGCTTTCGCGGTTGATGCTGGAGACGAAGCTCAGCGTGGTGTCCTCGCCGAGCTGGCTGACGGTCTTCAGGAACAGGTGCTTGCGGTCGTCGCGGGTCTTGGCCAGGAAGGTGTCGCTGGACTCCTTCGAGACCTCCGCGAAGACGCCGGTCTCGCCGAAGTTGCGATCCACCGACAGCCCGGCCGCGCGGGTGTTCCAGCTGCCGGCGGTGAAATAGGGCGTGATGCCGTCGATGCTGGCCGGATCGCGCGTGCGCAGCGCGACGGTGCCGCCGAAGGTGGCATTGCCGATCGACGCGCCGCCCCCCGGTCCGCGATCGATCTGCGCCTGGCCCAGCACGTGGTTGCTGAAGTAGGCCGAGGTGGTGTGATGCAGATCGCTCGCGTCGCCGAACGGGATGCCGTCGAAGGTGATGTTGAACTGGCCGTCCTGGAAGCCGCGCAGGCTGATGCCCTCGCTCTTGCCCAGCCCCGGGCCTTCCGGCGAGGTGACGGTCATGCTGGGCGCGTACTTGATGATGTCGTCGAAGTTGGCGTTGAAGCGCAGCGCATCGCGGATGAAGCGCTCATCGATCACCGAGGTGGGCTGGCTGGCGTCGAGCGGCGCGGCGCTGGGAGCCAGCGTGTTCACCGAATTGCCACTGACGCTGACGGCTTCCAGCGTCTGCGCGCGCCGGGCCTCGTCGGCATGGGCGCAGGGGAGAACGGCCAGCGCCGCGGCGGCGGCGGCGAGCCTGTGGACGGACAGGCGGGCGGGAAGAAGGAGCGGCATGAACGGCATTCGACAGGTGCAAAAGCCGGCGATGCTGAAGGGCCCCGATGTCCCATCGATGACACCGCCAGCGCTGTCGCGAATCACCAAATCAACAAGAGATGTCCACTTCGTTGCGCCATCAAGAGCGCGTGATGATCGGTGCGAAAGCGCCGGCACGCACGGCCTATCATCCGCACCCATGCCCGCCTCCCTCGACGGCCGCCTGGTGGTGGCCCTTTCCTCCCGTGCGCTGTTCGACTTCGAGGAAGAGAACCAGCTCTTCGAGAACAGCGACGACCGCGCCTACATGCGCCTGCAGCAGCAGCGCCTGGACGATCCCGCCAAACCCGGCACCGCCTTCTCGCTCGCGCGCAAGCTGCTCGCGTTCAACGCCGATGGCCAGACCCCGCGCGTCGAGGTCGTCGTGCTGTCGCGCAACGACCCGATCTCCGGCATGCGCGTGTTCCGCTCCGCGCAGCATTACGGCCTGTCCATCGAGCGCGGCGTCTTCACCCGCGGCCAGAGCCCCTGGCGCTACCTGCGCCCGCTCAAGGCCGACCTGTTCCTCTCCGCCAACGAGGACGACGTGCGCTCCGCCCTCGCCGCCGGCGTGGCCGCGGCCCGCGTCTTCCCGCAGTCGGCGCGCGCCTCGGCCGCCTATCCCGATGAGCTGCGCATCGCCTTCGACGGCGATGCCGTGCTGTTCTCCGACGAGGCCGAACAGATCTACCAGCGCGATGGCCTGGACGCCTTCCAGGCCCATGAACGCGAACGCAAGCTGACGCCCTTGCCCGCCGGTCCGTTCAAGGAAGTCCTGCACGCGCTGCAGCGGCTGCAGGCCGGCGCCGCGCCGATGCGGCTGCGCACCGCGCTGGTCACCGCCCGCAGCGCGCCCGCCCACGAGCGCGCCATCCGCACGCTGATGGACTGGGAGGTCGAGGTCGACGAGGCCATGTTCCTCGGCGGCCTGCCCAAGGGCGAATTCCTGCGCGAGTTCGAGCCCGACTTCTTCTTCGACGACCAGCACGGCCACATCCAGAACGCCGTCCCCCATGTGCCCGCCGGCCACGTCACGACGGGGGTGACGAACCGCTGACGCCCCGCCCGGCGCCAGAATCCGCGCCGCATGACTTCCGGCTGCCGTCCGGCCGTACCTCCCCGCAAGGAAGACCCGCAATGCGCATTTCGTTCCGCCGCCTGGCCATCGCCACGGCCTGCTCGATGGCCACCCTCGCCATCGCCGCCGAGGCCCCCGCCAACATCACCACCATCTCCAGCTCGGCCGCCCTCGCCGGTACCGCCGACGCCGCCGCGCGCACCCTCGCCGCCAAGCCCGCCGCGACCGACCCCTCGCTGGGCTTCTATCGCATGCCCGCGCTGCGCGGCGACCGCGTCGTCTTCGTCGCCGAGGGCGACCTCTGGCAGACCGCCATCGCCGGCGGCACCGCGCAGCGGCTGACCACCCACGGCGGCGCCGAGACCTACCCCGCCGTGTCGCCCGACGGCCGCTGGATCGCCTTCACCGGCCAGCAGGAAGGCGCCAGCGACGTCTACGTCATGCCCGCCGCCGGCGGCGTGCCCCGCCGCCTGACCTGGGACACCGGCGCCGTGCGCGTCTGGGGCATCACCGCCCGCAACGAAATCCTCTACAGCGGCAACACCGAACGCGGCGAACCCGGCACCCAGCTCCACCTCGTGGACATCGCCACCGGCACGCACCGCGCGCTGCCCGTCGGCCAGGCCAGCGATGGCGCGCTCAGCGCCGACGGCAAGACCCTGTACTTCACCCGCAACGGCCTGCGCGGCGACAACGCCCGTCAGTACCGCGGCGGCGCGCTCGCCCGGCTGTGGGTGATGGACCTGGCCGGCACCGCCGAGGCCAGACCCCTGGTCGCCGAAGGCGCCAACGATCGCCGCCCGATGCCCTACGCCGACGCGTCCGGCTCCGCCCGCGTCGCCTTCCTGTCCGACCGCGACGGCACCTTCAACGTCTGGTCCGTCAAGGCCGACGGCTCCGACCTGCGCCAGCACACCCGCTTCAAGGGCTGGGACGTCCGCCACGCCAGCGTCGACGGCACGCAGGCCATCCTGGCCGTGGGCGCCGACCTCTACCGCCTGGACCTGGCCGCCGACGCGCCCGAGCAGAAGCTCACCATCGCGCTGGGCGGAGACTTCGACCAGCAACGCAAGCGCTGGATCAGCCGCCCGCAGGACTTCCTGACCGGCGTCTCGCTGTCGCCCAACGGCGAGCAGGTCGTGCTGACCGCCCGCGGCCGCCTGGCCACGCAGGGCACGGGCCCGCTGCGCCGCGCCGAGCTGCCCGTGCCCGCCGCCCTCGGCGACGCCGGCCGCTGCCGCGAGGCCGCCTTCAGCGCCGACAGCCGCGAGGTCTTCGCGCTGTGCGACTACAGCGGCGAGATCGAGCTCTGGCGCTTCGCCGCCAACGGCACCGGCCAGCCCCGGCAGATCACCGAGGGCGCCACCGCGATGCGGCGCTCGCTGGTGCCCTCGCCCGATGGCCGCTGGATCGCGCACACGGACAAGGAAGGCCGGCTCTTCCTCACCGACCTGAAGAACCCCAGCCGCGCCGCCGCCACCCGCGAGGTCGACCACGATCCCTCCGGCGATGGCGCCTCGTCCCTCACCTGGGCCGCCGACGGCAAGTCGCTCGCGTTCACGCGCTCGACCAGCAACCCCTACCGCGAGCAACTGCTGCTGCTGACCGTCGCCGACGGCAAGGTCCACCAGCTCGGCAGCGACCGCTACGCCGCCACCGCGCCGGCTTTCAGCCCCGATGGCCAATGGCTGTACTTCCTCTCGCGCCGCAGCTTCGACGTGACCGGCAACCCCGGCCCCTGGGGCGACCGCAACATGGGCCCCTTCTTCGACAAGGGCTGGAAGGTCTACGCGCTGGCGCTGCAGCCGGGCCTGCGCTTCCCCTTCGCGCAACCGGATGAGCTGCAAGGCCTGAAGGCCAAGGAGGAGGCCGAGGTCCGCGAGCAGGAGAAGGACAAGCCCGACAACAAGGAATCGAAGCAGAAGGTCGATCAGGCCAAGGCCGCCGCGGTGAAGGAAGAGAAACCGGCCGCCAAGGGCAAGCCCGAGATCCAGATCCCCGGCCTGTCGCTGCGCCTGTATGAGGTGCCCATCGCCGCAGCCAACTACAGCGGCCTGGCCGTCGACTCCAAGCGTCTGTACCTGCAGGAGGCCGGCGCACTGCGCCAACTGCCGATCGGCCCGGGCGAAACCAAGGTCGAGACCTTCGCCGAGCAGGTCGCCGCCTTCGACCTCAGCGCCGATGGCAAGAAGCTCATGATCCGCCGCCCGGCCGCCCCCGGCGCCGCGCCCGAGATCCTGATCGTCGACGCCGGCCCGCGCATTCCGGGCGACCTCGACAAGGCCCGCGTGCGCTGGACCGACTGGCAGATCGCCGTCGATCCCAAGGCCGAATGGCGTCAGATGTTCAACGACGCCTGGCGCATGCAGCGCGACTTCTTCTACGACAAGGACATGCACGGCGTGGACTGGACCGCCATGCGCGCCAAGTACGCCCCGCTGGTCGAGCGCGTCACCGAGCGCAATGAACTCGCCGAGGTGATGGCGCAGATGGTGGGCGAACTCAGCCTGCTGCACAGCCAGGTCGCACCGGGCGAGGTCCGCAAGGGCGCCGAGGAACCAGGCTTCGCCGGCCTGGGCGCGCAGCTCGAGCGCGACACCAAGGGCTGGAAGGTCACCCGCATCTTCAGCGGCGATCCGGAGCTGCCATCCGAGGCCGGCCCGCTCGCCGCGCCCGGACTCAACATCCCGCTGGGCACCGTCATCACGCAGATCAACGGCCGCGACGCCGCCCAGGCGCCCGATCCCAGCGAGCTGATGCGCGGCCAGGCCGGCAAGCAGGTGCTGC
>Ga0209389_1001228_pt1 | contig 17704 bp, 12 predicted proteins | sample CowpearedBW_FD_187526 | JGI IMG/M metagenome (GOLD analysis project Ga0209389, IMG submission 187526) | Root nodule microbial communities of legume samples collected from California, USA - Cow pea red BW (SPAdes) (version 2) | ecosystem: Host-associated > Plants > Roots > Nodule | place: USA...
GAAAAATTAAAAAAGTCAACCCACAAACTACATTATGACGGGTTGAGAGCCTCACCCAACCCACTTGATCGTGTCTATCCTATGGTTTATATGGCTGTACTGTGCAACTATTGTGTGAGAAGTATTTTGTAAATGTTTATCATAATAATACCAGTGACCATTATGGACTAATGATATCCAATGGTTAAAATTATGAAGATCATCCATGCTCCCTATTTCAAAGGGAATATATATCAGAAACATTCACTTCCAAGTGTACTACAAACATAACAGGCATGGCTTTGAAGGCTATAACGGTAGGATATGAGAAATGACACTTAGAATCCTCCGTCTAGTAAATAGGCTGAGTTTATGATCACACCTACTACTGTTTCAAAGGGGTAATCATCAAAACCATGGATGATCTTGCGGGAAAATGGACATTCTGATTTGTGTCCAACGATAATCTATATAAACCTCCTCTTTCTAATTTACAATTTTCCCATATGCCATTATACTGAGTAAATGAAATTGGTCCCTCCAGCAAAATTGAATGTGTTCAAGTCCTTCAAACAAATAGACCTGACTTAACGGAAGGCTAAGACGGCTGCTGCATCATACCAGAAGTGAAAGCATTAAACATGGTTCTCCTGTACATGCCTTTTGCTGTCCCTCTCAGTATGGCCTAGCCGACTCACCTTGTTTCGATCCTCCACATAACCGTAACGACTATTCTGGTGAGGTCCAGGGCCATAATTATGCCGTTGCTTCCCCTCCATCGCTCTTTCGGGGGAGCTTACTGGTTTTCTCTTCCGATTGCTTGACTTGGGTGATGGAAGGCCAATGTCATCAAGCGCAGATACCTCCCCTTCTTCAACAGCACTTAGATCTTGTTCATATGAAGACACACCCTTCACTCCATGATTTTGCTCCTCTGCATAATCTTGATGTCTTCCATGCATGTTCTCATAATCCGACCTGTCAGAGGGCTTAGACCAGCTTTGCCTCTTATCCCTATTCTTATCACTCTGAGGAGCAAGCTCAATTCCATCCTCTAGTTCCCTCTCAATAAGATCATCATCATCCATGACATCTGTTTTCTTAGTAATATGACCAGCTGCTTTCCTTCGTTTTTCTAATGCAGCCTTTACCTTTTCCCTATCAATTTTCTTAATGGCTTCCTGAGGAGGCCGGCTAAATGCACCCTCTCTGTTATCTAGGTTTCTGCTACTATGTTTATCTTTCAAATCAGTAGGTTCTTTTGTTTCGGTCCCTCCAGCATTGTTTTCCAGCTCTTTCTCACCATTATCAGATTGAGATTTAACCATCTCTTGAGTTTCATGTAAGTTTTCCCACTCGGGATGTTGATTGCCTTTGGCATCACCTTCCACCCTGTGTTTCATTTCTGTGCTCCCGTAATCACCAATTCTACTATGATTTGAGGGGGGGCGCCCAACATGATTTGGGACTGATGAATCAAACGCAGCCACAGAAGACACAGGCTTCGATGTTTCGATTCTAGTCGCTCCAGTCTGGGGATTACTCTTTGCAGCTGAAGTTTCATCATTATTAGCTGGAGCTTTTGCAGTGGCTCGATTAGAAGTCCCACCTCCTCCTTCAACATCATTGGAAGGTGGCATTCTATTTTGTTCATACAGCTCCAACATTTGATTACTCACTTCTGCAAAAAGTAGGGACAAAAATGGCTTTGCATTATGATAATGAAATTTAAAGTTATTATGATTGCACCACAATCTCCTTGAATAGATAAATACTAAGATACCATCATAGAGAAAGAGAGAGATGAACATTAATAAGAGGAAGGACAAAATAGAGTTGACAATGAGATGGTACTTTTTTTCCTCATTTCTTTATACCACTAGTACTGAATAAAAAGACACCAACCCTCCAATTGGCGTGGAGTGACATCAAACTCTTGCCACCAGACCTTCTCCCCATCTGATGGAAGCTTCACCTTCAGAAACTTGGCAGCAAGGAATATGGCCCCAGCTGCAATGTGATGTGGCTTAAATTGCAAACAAAGTGATGTCCGAAGTCTGCATATCACATCATAACTTCAGGAAAGAAAATCAAAGGCTACTAGCCTGAACAAAAAATGGTATTAGCTTCCTACCCATCGTTTACAAAGTTCCACGCAACTTGAGCAAGAGCATTTTGAGCAACTTTGAATTTCTTTATTGCCTCGACAAGAGGTTTATAAGGATGGTGCACATTCAGATCAAAACCAAGAGTTGCAAGGACAACCCTCTCTCCAAGTAAAATTAATTCTTTATGCTGTTCATACACTTCCTGTGTCATAATTGAGGAAATAAATAGAGGTGGGTAAAACTGAGAAATTTCAAAGAATTTTATTTAGAAATAAATCCCCATGCAGTTAAACAAACGCATAAAAAGGAAAACAACAAATTTCAATTTCAATATACAGGTTGTTCAATAACAGAAATCAGAAATGTGAATAATTAGAATGGTATGCGAAAAGTGAAAAGAAAAAAGAAAAACAAAACAGAATGACAGTGAACGAAGGGACTTAAATCAATTCCCTACAAAGAAACAATAAATTAGCAGGTACTTAAAACGTCTGGAGTCAGAAAAAAGATAGCTTTGAAATACCTTCTGCTTTATTCTCATAATTGCCGCTGGATCCTTCTTGTGTATAATTTCGTATGAAATAAGAATTACATCTTTTAATGGACGAGGAGTTTCTTCAACCTTCCCAGCAAGAAACATGCATACTGTTGCAATGGTCTGCAGAACATATTAAGTTACTAATTATAACCATGAGTCCAATTTAATTTTTCATTCTATGCATAAGAGAATCTATGACTATGCATCTAAAGAGATATATCAACAGGGAAGGATAAATGTGATAATTCTCTAAATCATGCTGAATAAGACATTAAATAGGTAAGACATCCACACAAGGAAAGGTATGACATGTTTTCCAAATGAAGAAAACAATTACAAAGTTAAACACTAAGCAGCATAAGATTTACATAGCACAGCAAAAACTCAACTACTACAATCAAAGCAGCTAGTTGGTGACTGGCATAGAAACTATAAATACAATGTTTGGATAAAAATAGTCATATTTATAATTGAAGTCCTACATATTAAATCTAACCTGATCAAGGGTACAAGTTAGTAAAACTGTCAAAACCGTGCTGCTCATTATGTGTTTTAGGAACTTTTTTACTTTATCCTTGCTATAATTTTATTCTTTATTAGTATCATGCTATTAATACTAGGATTATGTACTTAGAAACAATCTCATAATTACAAGGATTTCCTTCCTTAAATTAGCTCTATGTTTCCTAAAACAACTAGCAGGTTCATGTATTTAGTATAAGTCCAATGGCCTCATTATTGAAATACAGAATAAGAATATTATTCTTTATAAATTTGAGATGGTATATACAGTGAAATATCAAACTGATGGCATCGTTGAAAATTGTAAGTCAAGGTTCATGGCCAAAGAATTCACTCAAACCTATGAAGTGGATTACTTGGAAACATTTGCCCCGATTGCTAAGATGAACACGGTCAGAGTAATATTGTAATTAAAAGCAGACAAGGAAAATCTAGACAATTGCTTATTTTGCATCCCATATGTTGTCCACTCAAAATCAACTAGCACACATACTCACCAAAGGGTTGAACTGCATTAACTTTGAAAGAATTATATCTAAGCAGGAAATGGAGAATACTTACTCACCAAGTTGAAGAAAACCGTGCTACTCATGTATTTTAAGAAGTTCCTTATTTTAGCCTCACTATAATTTCATTCTTTATTACAGATATATGTTGCTATTAATACTGGGATTATGTATTTAGAAACAATCCCATAATTACAGCGATTTGTTTCCTTAGAATTAGCTCTCTATATTTCATAAAATAACTACCAGACTCATGTATTTATAGGTCCAATGACCTCATTATTGAAATGCAGAAGAAATATATTATTCTTTCTTAGTTTGAGAAAAACAAATAAGAATTCATCTACTGATTTGACATGATAATAATGTTCAATCCTGCTCATCCAGGATGTATATATAACTATAAATACCTTGACAGTGACCAGTAAATATCAGGCCTCAAAACCAATCTTATTACATAGAATGACTATAAATTACCCAATTCGTCAAACTACTTATCCACAACTGCATATTATGCAAGGTTGATGGAAAATGTCCAAAGAAATCAAACAAAATATAATGCAGCAGTTTTATAACCAGGATAAACCACATTCCATTATGATGAAAACGTTTTTCTTACACTTTATTAACACAAACAAAGATTACCCAGCATACTTTAAGGAAAAGGGGCTATTTTATAGAACACTTTAGGTTCAGATCCAGAAGATGCAGGTAGACAGTCATAAAGCAGCTAGAAGTCTAAGAGCGTGCTCAGACCAACCAATAAGTTGTACAGTAGAAAAAATTTAAAATATTCTCTCAATTATGTCTCTGCAATTTAATTTTGATCATTCTATTTGGCATAGATAAATCATATTGAACAATAGTCATCAAAACAAACTAATGCAAATTCAACAGCCATGAACATAAAAACAATCCAAAAAACAGATTTGCTAACACTGCTCATTAAAATACATAATTAAATATATAGAAAAAAATTTATTCACAGAGAACAACTGTCCAATAAGAAAGACAAGGAAAGTTATCATAACAGGATACAAACTTACCCTCCTGTCATTCTTTGCATGGGACTGCCTTAGAAAGAATCGATGACAAAATATTATTGCAGTTGCAATAGTTACTTGAGGTCTGCAACACAATTGAATCAATATCAACATAACGATAAATGAATTTAAGTGTGTTCACTGATATCTGTTATCAATTTTACTACAACATAGATTAAGAAATGTTTTCCCTTCGTGCCAGCAATATCTTAAATATATGTAGACATTAAAATTGCTAAGATATTCCTAATGACCTCCTGCCCTCCTACAAGGGAACAAATCAAATCTTAAGAAACCTTACTTTCAGTATTCACATCAGTTGAACAAATACGAAACAAGGATACTTACAATAAACCGCATGTCTTAAACAGGAAAGTCAATAAAGAACCTATTGAATTAATATAGGTCACTGAGGCAACTAACAAGACTCACACTTTAAGTCTCATGCCTAAGTCTTGCAGAAATGTACAGTATGATTTGCGTAGGTAAGTTTCTTTCTTCAAATCTACGCCATCTTGTTTGGATGGTGAGTATTCTTCAATTTCCTTCCTAGAAAAGTACCATCTCGAGCCATCCTCTGACTTTTCTTGAGAGTATCTTTGAGAAACACCTTGAGAAGTTCCATGATGAGACGCATCACCAAGCAACAATCCAGCCATAAGTTCTGATGAAACTTAGTTTTGATGTATATCTGTTTAAACTTCATAACATTATGATCATGTCACTAATGTAAATTAAATAATTGTTCCCTGTCTATTAAAACAATAATGAGAAACAACTACGTCATCCTAATCTACAAATAAATAAAATATATAAACCCTACTGAAGTCAACAAAGCATAGGGAATCATCCCTCCAATGTTTTTTCTTGCCTTTAGTCATCAAAATCTGAAACGAATAACTGACCATCACCAAGATTTTTCCAAAGGAATCTGCCAATCTCATATTTTCCTAATTATACAACCTCGCCAATCTCATATTTTCCTAATTATACAACCTCTGACTAAGTCACCGCAAGTACCAAATCCCTTTTACAACATTATCAATGACATTAAAACCCATTAAACCTCTACATTCAATATTCCCAACACTAAAACATCTAGATATGTATATATATACATATATTGACAAACTTCACAACAACACCAGAAATTGGTATCACTAAATAACCCAAACCAAATCCCAATCCCTCGAAGAAATCATCTCATTATGTCACTTACTTCAACTACCTACCAGATATAAAAGAAATGATTCTTGAGTCCACAGTAATCCTCAATACAATACAACTTCTACAACAATTTGGAAAATGAAGTTTACAAACTTGATTTCTTCAAACCATTTATATGAGAAACCGGACAAAATCTAAAACCCAAAAGGTACACTGTCTATTTCTATTTCATCAAAAACTAAATATAAAAGAATTGCAACCAGAAAACTCAAAACCCAAAGCAAATTCAACATTTACCTGCAGTAAAAGAACCAACGAACAGTTAAATTTGACTGTCCAAGACGAATTTGGAGAGAACAACGCCAATTTTCTCGGCGAGCGGCGACAACCGGAAACCAAAATCGGATAGTTCCAAACCCCAGAGCGTTTGCAGAGAGGGAAGAAATTGGTGGTGGGACTCTATCAGAGTATGGAAGAAGAAGAAAGAAGAGATATTTTGGGAATTTTCAAGTTAGGGTTTACAGCCGAAACGCAGAGAGAATAAAAACACTATAGCGGCAAACATGTACACTAACCCTGATATTTTTCCTTCTACATTTAGTTTTTTATCTTTTAAAATTTATGAGTAAATAGTGTAATATAATATATATATATATATATATAATATTATTTATATATAATATAAATTTAAATAACTACTAAAACACATTTTATAAATCGTTACTAATTATATTCGAATTAATTTAATTAATTTAATTATTTTGTTCTTTATATTTTATAATTATTTATGATGAAATTATAAAAATAATTTACTTTATAATAATTTGTTGTGTTCATACTTTCCTATTTTAATAACATAATAAAAATCAAGTTTTTACTTTCTTTTATAATAAAAAGAAAAACACGTATATATTTCCACTAGTAGTATTTACAATGAAATTATAAAAATAATTTAGTTTATAATAATTTTTTGTGATCATACTTTTCTATGTTTCTATTTTAATAATATAATAAAAATTAAGTTTTTCTTTTCTTTTATTATGAAAGGAAAAACAAAAACACATATATATTTTTCATTAGTAATACTAGGAAAAATAAATGTGTTATTTATTCTTTTAATTTTAAATTAAATATAAATAATTTTTAAAATTGTATTATTTTGTAGAAAATTATTTCCATTAAAATATTATTTTAGTTTAAAAATATTATCTAAAAATAAAATTTAAATAAATAAAATATTTAATTTAATAAAGCAGTTATTAAAAATTTAAAAATAATAAAATAATTATTTTAATTTAAAATAATGATTATTTATTAAAGATTAAAATTGTGAATAAAAATGTGAACACCAAAATAGAATAATTTTGTAATATATAGGTATATATACTATAATATTATATATATTTATATATTTATATATAAGTTTATATATATATATATATATATATTATTTATAAATATATTATATTTATTGTATTATTTGATTTTAATATTATTTCATTATTCCTAAAATTTCAATTAGCTTTTACTTTCCAAATATTTTATATTTTTAATAAAATAAAAACATTAATGTTAAAAACTTACATCATCACAAATATATTACTAATGTGTTAAATTAGGTAACATATTAATATATCTTTATGTGTAGGCAAAACACTAAAATGATTTTTTTTTTCAAAATTACTTAAGTGGTATAATTTAAAAAATGGAAAAGTCGTATCAAGTTGATATGGTTTCATTGTGAAGAAGTCATATTAACTTGACAGGTACGGGCAGATCTTGCTTATTATGACTAGGGATGTAAATGGGGCCGGGTAGTAGCTGGTACCCTACTCGTTGAATAAATATTCGCCTCATACTCGTACCCATATCTGTCGGATATCCGTTATGCGGGTACCTGCCTATTTCTTCATATTCGCGAATATCCACGGGTATCCAAGGATATTTACAAAATTATTTAAAAAATAAATATTTAATCATAAATTTAAATAAAATAAAATAAAATACATTATTGTCATAAATTTTAAATAAAGTTCAAATAAACTCAAGATCATACAAGTTCAAATAATTATAAAAGTAAATATAAAATGATGTTCAACCCAATAGAAATTCTTTAATTAGTGTTTTGATCAACAAATCCACTTTCTCCGATTGATTCCTAAAAAATAAACAAGATAAACCTCAACTGCCACGTGCCAAATATTCTTATTTTGATTCCATGATTTGACAACAAGCATACCATGAATGTCACTGTCTATATAGGGTTTGTTGTATATGCCCAATTTCAAAGAAAGGAAATAGAAGAATGTCAAACAAGGGGTGTACTTGGAAGAAGACAACGTACCAATACTTGAAGCTGGAAGAATGAAGACAAAAGACAAGATGTGCAGCTTAGAAAAAATTAGGTCTGAATATTTTTTACTAATATATATGATACTCGTACCCGCCCCTTTAACATGCGGGTATCAAAAATACTCATGCCCGCGGGTAGCGGGTATCCATTTTTAATATTAGTTTCCTATCCGTTACAGATTTTATCCGTAGATATCCCCGATACGGATTTTTTTGACATCCCTACTTATGACCAAGGGAAGTCATTGTTTCCCAAGGTTTTTAATTTTAATTTTTATATATGTTTATATATTTTTTAAATTTATATTTATATATTATTATATTATTTTGATTACGTTATATATATATATATATTATTTATATATACATTATTTATATATACACTATTTATATATTTTAAAAAATAAAATAAAAACAAATTTTATGGATCTTGGTTAATAAAGGATTAAGGTTTTGTATATGATCATAAAGTTTTTTCACAGCAAATTATTAATAAAGTGTAAAAGTGAAAAGAAAGACAGATTGAGAAATGAAGATTGGAGAATAGAGAGATAGAAGAACTCATATTCACGAGATTGGGATTTTATGTTTTCCACCGCATACAATGAATTAGTTGAATACTTTTAATATGGGATAAAAATTAGAATATCTATTTTGCATGAATTCAATCAATTAGAAAAATTAAAATTTGAGAAATGTGCATTGCAGTATGAAAATGATTTTAGTCAAAGAAATAAAAAGGCCCTTTTTATTAATAAATTATACATAACAAATCTAAATTGACACCCTTTAATTTTTTGTCTAAGTTCCACCATTGTTGACACGACATTCACTTATTAAAATGAAGTCGTGTCAAACTAGCACGACTTCAATTAAAAAAGAAAAAAAACAACGCACTGGAGTTATCTTAAGTTGACATCATCTCAGTTTGTAACGCAAGATATTGAAGTCGTACCAAGTTAAGACGACTTCAATTAAAATTAGTCAAAAAAAGATTACTTAACATTGAAGTTGTATAAAGTTGACACAACTTCAATTTATATCACTAAGTCGTACCAAGGTACGACTTCAATTAAAATTTTAAAAAAATAGCACATTAAAGTTGTACCAAGTTAAGTTAGCCAACTTCTTCACGGTAAGTTGTACCAAGTTAGCATGACTTACCCATTTTTATAATTTTTTTCAAAATTTATACCATTTTGGTAAGTTTGAAAAGAAAAACACAATTTTTGTGCATTTTCCTTATGTGTCTTTACACTAATTAAACTACTACAATTTAAAAAAAATTAGAATTTAAAAAAAAATACCAGGACCATATTAAAATAAATTTTAAAATAATATAATGAAACAAATTATTAATTCCATAAAAATTTTACTAAGATTTAAAATTAAATATTTTAAATTGTAGTTATATTTTTGAATGTAAATAATATGATTTTGAATTAACTTAATTTTAAATGTGAATTATTATTGCCATGAAATAAATACGTTATTCTTTAGTTTACTCACATAAGAAAATATTTCAAATGTTATTATAAAATAAAGTTAAATAATTCTTGAATTTTGATACGAAATTGAAATCGTTCTAGAATTTTTATATATTTTGGTCTTCAAACTTTAAAAACGAATGAAAATAGTCATTTTAACCTAATTACATTATTTTTTTAACGTGTCTAACACATTTCATGTAAATATTTCAGTTGTTTACACCCTTTGACACGTTTCCGCTTCAATATTAGTTAGGAAACACATTTGACACGTCCACAAAATTTTAGTGTGTTTTAGAAGGATTATATCCATTCATTTTTTAAGTTTGAGATGTATTAAGGTTTCAGAAAGGGACAAATTCTCATTTCACTTTTAAGTTCAAGAACTAAAAGCATATTTAATCCTATAATATAACGTTGTACTAAGAGTTTTTTACATATAATTTTTTTGATAAAAGTATTATTATGAACTTTGATATTTAACTTAGTATTAAATTTTAATAGTTATTGTACTTATCCGATCTACTAAATATATAAGAGTTGGACCAACATGGCCAAATTAGTATTACTAATCTAAAGTGGCTAAATAATATTAATAAAGATATTTATCAGTACAGTTATTGTTATCGGATGTTAACAAAGAAAAATATGTAGTCAAATCTCGATAATTTGATTAAATATTTTTTTATACTATATATAAACAAAATATGATTAATTTAGTTATATAATATATTACTGTTATTATCATATTCGTTTATCATAAATAATGTAGTAAATTTTTATTATCTTTTATTTTTTATTTTGTAACTAATTTCATAGGCCCATAAGCCTATAAATGTAGGTGATATTTCCTTAGGAAATAGAAACATATTCACATGCTCATTATTATATTCTTAAATTCTTACTTAGATGTCAGACAATCTTTTACAGACATATATTTTCTTTAAACAAGAAAGAATTTGATTTGAAACATTTAAAACATCTAAGCAATCATAAATATTTTTCCATGTGTCAAAAGCGGATCCTTTGGATCTCAGTAAAAACAAAAATGTTTTTTAAATGAGACATTTTATAAAAATGAAATTATAAAATTTCATTTTCGCAAAGAATTTTTTCAATATTCATCAAATGGATAACAATGTACAAAAGGGTAAATAAGTTCACTCCCTCCCACTCATTTGCAATTCCCACAATGGCGCGTGCCTGAAATTCCCATAACATGCGCTGTCGACACCAGGAAACGTCGCAGTCGTTCTCAAAAACAGTGTGACTGCCACTACTTCTACGCCACGTGTCGCTGAACACTCTCCTTCGAATGTCAGAACTTTCATCACGCGCCACGTGTCGATACCAGATAGATGCTCCTAGAAGCGCACTTTCTTTCTCTCTCTCTAGAACCTCCACACACAAACTTTGATTTCAAACGCTCACACTCTTCAACTTCACTGTCTACCTCCTTATATTCAAACCAAACCTCACTATTCTTTCTTTACCCTTACTTTCTCTCGCCTAGGGTTTTCTCCACCATTGACCTCACAGTCCAACGCAAAGCCTCGCCCAATTTTTATGGGTAAATTTCTCCTTTGATTCTCCTTGCTTTCCTTGTTTCTTTTCCGTGATCCGCTGAGAAAGTGAAAATACAGTCTTTTTTATCATTTCTGTTTGTTATTAAGTGTTAATTTTGTATCTCGTGCGTTTCAAATTCTTGTTTTGATTATCTGGGTCTGTTTGGATCGTTATGGAGCTGAGTTTAACGTTGTTGTGACTTTGATACTTTTGTTTGGAAAAAAAAGTTTTAGATGAGTTTATTTGTTTTCACTTATAGAAGTGCATGAACTTCTGGGTCTCAACTTTGTGGGTTATGAACGATTATTGCGGTTACATTCTATGCATGCATTAGAGGGTTTGCTGTCTTGCATGAATTTTGTGTGAGATGCGAAGTTTCGTGTTTTACTGGAGGGGTGGAAGTGAGGAAACTTGTTTGATTTCAATTTTGGATTGATTATAGCTATTTGATTTGAAAATCAGCAATGAAAGGGCTGTGGGGAGGTAAAGAGTTTAGCTATCTTTCTGAAATTTTGATATTTGAAAATCAGCAATGAAAGTGTCTAAAATAGTATGGGGAGGTAAGGAGTTTAGCTATCTTTCTGAAATTTTGATGGTTCTGCAACAGAGCAGCCTTTTACATCGTGCTTTCTGATCCTGCATGCGTAATGATTCGTACTCTCGTATACTTAATGGAGTTTTCTTTGTTTTTACTTTTCAAGATTAAAAATTATGAATTAAAAACACAATAATGACCTGTTATCTCCTCGGTCTTCTTCGAAGTGTTCAACTTATGTTCCTGTTGTTTTCGGACTTGGATTCTGAATGCAATTTGCCTGCAGTTTTAATTTTGGTTTGCTCTTTCATGGGTGCATCAATGTTAGTTTGTTGATTGATAACAAATGGTGTAAGCATTTATTATTAATATGCCTTCTAAGGTTGAATACTTGGATCTTTTCATGACTAATTTTGATCACCCATTTTTCTTTTGTGGGTTATGACTGCCAAACTTTTGATCCTTTCTATGGCTTGGTAGATATTAAAGATATAACATAGACTTTGGTCTTAGATTCATCTTACCTGCTAAGTAATGAGAAGCTGTAGGTATTTATTTGTATTATTTTGGTTGTTTCATAAGTTACGTGTTTACCAAGTACCCATGTTCTTCATATAAATGCTTACAAACCTGATGATAGAGGTAACCTTGCTCATTATGATATGCCTCTATGCTGATCTCCATGTTTTTAGACTTGTCACCCAAAAAAATTCTGACTATGTGCTCCGCTTCTGTTTTAACTTATTGTTGATGTGGTTTTGTGTAACTTTGTAAGTAGGAGAATATTGAATCAATAAAGATTTGATCTCAGAGACTATTTTCTGTATTCTTATATAATATACTGTTTGAATGATTTTTTTTTTTACCTCTATAAGTCTTGTATCCTTGCAATTTAATATCATATGATGAGGTTTTCTGTTTTATTTTTATTATAGAACTATAGAGAAGACAGTTTGAAGGTAAAATCTTAAAGCAGAAAATCATCATGGATAAATCAGAGGGAACTCCACAGCGGCAGCAGCAACAACAGCAGCAGCATGTGATGGGAGTTGCAGCAGGTGCTAACCAAATAACCTATTCTCATTACCAGACTGCTCCCGTGGTGGCTGCTGGCACACCTGCTGTAGCTGTTCCTTCCCCAACACAGGCTCCTGCTGCCTTCTCTAGCTCTGCTCACCAGCTTGCTTTCCAGCAAGCCCAACATTTCCACCATCAACAGCAGCAGCACCAACAGCAGCAGCTGCAAATGTTCTGGTCTAATCAAATGCAAGAAATCGATCAAACCATTGACTTTAAAAATCACAGTCTTCCTCTTGCTCGAATAAAAAAGATAATGAAAGCTGATGAAGATGTCCGAATGATTTCAGCAGAAGCTCCAGTCATATTTGCAAAAGCATGTGAAATGTTCATATTAGAGTTGACATTACGTTCTTGGATTCACACAGAAGAGAACAAAAGGAGAACCTTACAAAAGAATGATATAGCAGCTGCTATTTCAAGAAACGATGTATTTGATTTCTTGGTTGATATTATTCCAAGAGACGAGTTGAAAGAGGAAGGACTTGGAATAACCAAGGCCACTATTCCATTAGTGGGTTCTCCCGCTGATATGCCCTATTACTATGTCCCTCCACAGCATCCTGCTGGACCTCCTGGGATGATCATGGGAAAGCCAGTTGATCAAGCAGCACTATATTCTACACAGCAGCCTCGACCTACCATGGCTTTCATGCCATGGCCCCATACACAACCCCAGCCACAGCAACCACCCCAACAGCAACAACAACAGCAGCAGCAAACAGATTCATGATGATTATGTGCAATTCAATTAGGTTTGGGAAGTAGCACGCATCTTTTGATTACAAATTTACTTCATGCCTTTCGGCAGTAGTTTAGCTTATGCATTGAAGAAAGCCGCAGATTGTTTGAGGATTTTTGCACTCATTTGTGATTGTATGTGCTCTCTTAACGATTGGTGTGATAGTTGATTTAGTTTGCAGCTGCCCATAACTAGTGATCTTAGGTGCTTAATTAGGGAGTTAAATGTTAAAAAATAGTTTATTTGTAATGTTATAGCAGAAAGTAGGTCTGATTCAGTATTCCATTTCATTCCAATGGCTGAATTATATATGCTTATCTGCATTTTTCTTGTCACTTGTATTACGTGTGAAAAAAAATGAGCGTGCCCCAAAACTTTAACTTTGTGTTGGGTGGTAAAACTGGCCATCCTGGCTCGTTTTAGTCCAATCCGATTTTGGCCTGCCAAAACGGGTCAGGTTGATTGGTCCACCAATTAAAAACGAGTTCAAACTTGTAACCCACTTTTTTTTTCTCATTTCAAAGCAGAATGAACGTTGATTCCGCAGTGGACATCTTCAAGGCAATCACACATTTTCAAAGCAATCCTTGGTTATTACCATGAATCACATTCCGTTTATTTCATTTCCCAAAAATGCACAATAGCAAAGCAAAACATGGCATTAAACAATAAATAACACAAGAAATGGTATCAGAGAGCACATAACCAGATATATGGCTACACAAAAGTTACTTAACTAATTTAAAATAAAAAATAATTGAATTATTAATAGTAAAATTTAAACCAAAAATAATTGAATTGTTAATAATAAAATTAAATTGTACTATTCTTTAGTTGAAGTTTGAAAAACTGTACTTCAAACAGTTCATTGTTTACATCCAGTGCACTGAATTGTAATTTTTCCTTTCTCTTGAATTTTATTCGGTCCACAAGTAGTGACATACTTTTGATTCAATCACCATCGAGATTCAACCACCACCGAGACAGATCGAAGTTTCCTGTCTCCATCGCCTCGCCGTCGTCGAAGGTTGTGCCACCATCGAAGGTTTTACCGCTGTCGAAGGTTGCGTTGTCCTTCTTCTTTGTCATCGTCGTTCTTTGCCTTCTTGAGGTATCTTGTTGCTCTTTATCTCTTTATATCTTTAGATTTTCATTTCACTTCTTTTTTCTACAATTCGATCATTCTAATTTTTTATTGGGATGAACCAGTTAGGGATTTCTTCGTCAACAACTTGAAACACAGTTGGAAAATCTGGTTTGAGCAGTCTTGATTTATTGAGAAATCAGGTTCATTTTTCCTTTCAACCATTCTGTATAATTAATTCATTTGACCCAACAGTGAACAAATGCTTTTCTTCTGGGTGTGTTACTGCTATTGATGAACACATGGTGATTTGTATGAACTTTGAAGTGTTTAAATTGTAATTGATTTTGTGATTTTTTTCTTTTTCTGATGATTTGTTGATTGGATTAAGCTTGCCTCTAGTTTCTACAACCCACTTGTGCCTTTTGGGGACACCAATTTTGAGTAACAAATAACATGATTTCCTATTTAGATTTTTTGTTGTTGATGGAATTGGGATATGGGACACCAATTTTGAGTCACAAAACAACACAAAAATTGCGTTTTGTTGCTGAAGTAGCTGAAGGGAATCACTTAAACCAGATTCCTAGTTACAGCTATAGGTATGACATGATGCCTTTGCTCCCAAATGGCTTAGAAACCTATGTGAATGAGCTAGGAAAAGCTTTGGAAGTGAGGGGAATTGAACTCACCAAGCCTAATGAGACTTGTGATGTGGTTTTAGAGAAACCAGTGAGGGGATTCAAGTGTAATTGTGTAGTGTGGAAGGCTATCAGGACCATCGACTTTGCTAAGGAAAAGAGTCTTTGGATTGATGAGATCGACCAGTTTCCAGTGGATGTTCCTAGAGTATCTTCATTTTAAACAATGTAATTTTAAATAATTGTGTATCACACTGTCAACATTAGGTGGTAGTTTTTGGACTACTAAAATTTTACTGCAAAGTTATTGTAATACATTGCTAATTTCAGAGTATTGTAGGATTTTCATTAGGACAAAACTTAGGTGTATTACAATTATTAGGTGTTTCTTGTTTCATTAAGATTCACAACTCAACAGAACAAATGAATAAACTGGAAAATTGATCTGAGCGGGTTATAAATGATTTCATTTTTATTCTCTCATGATGGTAGTAAATATAACGGTAAAAACATACAAAAAACATCAACTGACTTATAAAGAGAATTGACTTTCAAATAGGTGTAACTTTGAGAAAGATCATGAAACATTGCTACCATACTACATATCTATCTGCGATAAAATTATGAAATATGTGCATGGTCTTTGGTTTAAGGTGTGTGTAGAGAGAAAATTAAGATCATACTAGTGGATGTTATAATATGATTAATATTTGCATGTTTAGAAAGCACTTACGTGCATTCTTCCTTGGTCATGTGAAATATCAAACACTTCTCAATTAGATGCTGCAACTATATGTTAATTTGTACAAAACTCATGAACAATCTTAACTATAAGTCTATAACAAAAAAAATACGAATATATATATATATATATATATATATATATATATATATATATATATATATATGTAATATATATATATATATATATATATATATATATATGTATATGTATATGTATATGTAAGATCTACATAAATCTATAAGATCTAGCAACAATTTGTTTCATTTGAGGCTTCCCTCTTGCTTGCAATGTTGGTTGCCTTACACATTTGATGCCACCTAGCGTAGGATTAGTGATGTTGATGCTTAAGCTTTTAACTTGGCAACTTTCGTTATGCTTTTGGCCAACTTGTAGACTTCAACAAATTTTTAAATTTTTATCTCAAGATTGTTGAAAAATCACGACTAAAATTCAAGTTAGTCAAGTTTAAGAAGATTTAATCAAAATTAGAATTAAAGAAACACTATATTAGACTAGTCTAAGGAACTCAAAACGCATTAAACTAAAATATCATCCACTGTTTTATTCCATTTATTGTTTTCCTTCCTGCATTGTTTTTTATTTGTAGCAGATGGATCACATGGATTTTACATTGCCAAAAATCGTCGAAACTCTCACACCAACTACTTTTGGGATTGATCCTTTACCTCCTTGTATGGCTACATCGTCAATTGAGCACAGTAAAGGTCGGTCATATGTGTGGAGGCATTTTACTAAACAAAAACCTTATTCTGAAAAGAAGGCTAAGTGTACTTATTGTGGTGATTTGATTAAATATTTGGCTGGAACAAGTGGGATGAGGAATCATTTGATGAGATGCAAAGAAAATCCTAATAGAGAAGCAATCAAAAGGCAAAAACTCTCATCATCAACTACAGAAGGGGTTAGTGTTGGCGCTTCACCAACTATTTCTAAATTTGACCAAAATGCATCTCGAATGAAGTTGGTGAAGATGTTTGTGAAGTCCGAGCTTCCTTTTCGATTTGTGGAAGATGAGGTCTTCCGTGACTTTGTACGGTCCTTGCAACCACGATTTAAGGTCCCATCCCGCACTACATTGAGGCGTGAAATGTGGGAACTCTATGAAGAGGAAAAAACAAAGTTGAAAATTTTTCTATCAAAGCAGTGTGGGAGGGTTTGCTTAACTACAGACACATAGACTTCAATCCAAAACCTAAACTACATGAGTTTAACAACTCACTTTATTGATGATGATTGGAAGCTTCATAAGAAAATTTTGAATTTTTCTCAAACAACAGGTCATTCAGGGGAGTTCATTGCTAAATATGTTGAGGCTTGTTTGAATAATTGGGAGTTGAAGTGAGTCCTTAGTGTCAGTGTGGATAATGCTACAACAAATGATGTTGGGGTCCAATACCTCAAAAGAAGGATGTTATCATGGAATTGTCTTGTCTTAAAGGGAGAATATGTCCATATGCGTTGTTGTGCACATATATTAAGTTTGATTGTGAAGGATGGGTTAAAAGAGATAAAAGATTCAATTTCAAAAATTCGGAGTGCAATTAAATATGTGAAATCTTCTCCAGCTAGATTTGCTAGATTCAAGGCTTGT
>Ga0209389_1001235_pt1 | contig 17680 bp, 4 predicted proteins | sample CowpearedBW_FD_187526 | JGI IMG/M metagenome (GOLD analysis project Ga0209389, IMG submission 187526) | Root nodule microbial communities of legume samples collected from California, USA - Cow pea red BW (SPAdes) (version 2) | ecosystem: Host-associated > Plants > Roots > Nodule | place: USA...
TAACTCATTTGTATAGTTTTATAAGAACTAATTTGTTAAAAATCAATTCCGTGTTCGTTGGGAAACGACTTTGGGTTACTTTACCCTTTCTATTTTGTTGAATACTTTCTTAACAATACTGAAGTTGTTATAGTTTAGTAGTATTAATTTGAACGCGTCAACGACAGCGTTATCAGGTAGACAAAGAAATTAATGCATCAAAAGTTAAATTAAATTTGAAGGTATAAGTCTCACTAAGTGTAAATTCTTTACCAAATGAAAAAATAAAATAACATTGGATCATCAAAATAGTGTTGCTAAAAAAATATTTCCAGAACATCATCTTAACCTTTAATTACATCACGAAGACCCAGTTGTTTCTAGCTTCAAAAGTACAATTTAGTTGTTAACTTTGATTCAATGAATTGCAACTCCAGATTCATTACCATTTAACGAATAAAGAAAAATGGAAGAATAACGACAAAATAAAGGTGTTGGTCTACATTGATTCATTGACCATATATAACCGCTTGGATAATCTTTTTTTTCTTTTTGAACTTTAAAAAAGAAGCCTACAACAGTTTAGGAAGATTAACCCTTTTAATTGATGTATTATGCAAGTAAGTTAATATAAAATAGGAACTATTTGAATATAATCAAATTAAAGAATTTTAAAAGCAAGTACCTCATAGAAGTAGTATAAGAGATTAGAATGAGCAAATGAAGTTTTTAAGAAGAAGAGAAGAGAGTACCTCATCTATTTATAGGAAGGGAGTAGACCTACATACATTCCCTTCACAACACTTCTCGTGTGTTCAATTGAATTTACTTCCGCTACTAGCCTATTATTGTTTAGATGTCCAATTTCTATGATTCATATCATTATAATTGTGAATATGTAGCCAAAAATTCACATAAACCTGTTGTGTGTGCCTCAATCACTGCTAAACATTTGTTGTTGCACAAATAAGGTTTGGGAATTTAACCAAACAACATTGGTGCGCTATATAACTCATGACTCAATTTCATTTCAAACAAGATGCATCAAACAACTAGTATTCCTAACTGCTTCTAATTGATTTCTTGTGTTTAATGAATCACAAAGGGTGATTATCCTTGCACTGAATGAACACTTATTGATTTAAGCTTGGAATGGCTCAATTCTGATCAAAATCGCTTCAATTCCTATACTGATCAACTTCATCGATCACTCGATTTCGCCTAAAATTAAACATAACAGTTGCAACAATTGCACTATTTCCAGAATCACAGTAGCAATTTCATTTTGAAATTTGTTTTGCATGATTCATCCACCATCACCACCGAATCAACAAAAAATCATAATTCTATGTTATGTGTCACAATGAGTACATGAAGAGTTTGTTATAGGGATATAGAAATTGTTGGGTTTTTAATAAACTTAAATGTATTAGCCGTTGTGGGTAATTAGCCTTTATAGGTAATTAGCTGTTGGAGTCTAGGTAGTTAATGAGTTGGTCGTTTATAACCGTTTTTGTTTATTTTGAGCACAATGGTTAGAAAATTGTGAGTAATGAGTCATTATTTTTTCTTATTACATTGCCTTTTTGTGCTACTCTTGAAGGTTTTTTAGTGCTTAATTGTCGTTTTGTTAGTGCATTTTCCTCAATTGGGCTTTATTGGACCATTATTCAAAATTTTGAGTAATTTGACATTAGTTGGTCTAATTATTGTTTCTAATTATTTTTAGGTATTATGTGGTCAAAAATTTTGGAGCTTGGACATTTATCTTAAGGTCAAGAGAGAGTTACCACGTGATTTCCACATCATTGCCACATATACACCATGTCAATCAGTCTGTCCACGTCATTGGGCTAGTATCCCTAGTCCATAGTAGGATTTTTGTAATTCTGCTGACCAGAATGACAATTTTGTAATTTTGCAGCCTTGAGTGGCATTTTTGTAAATAGTAGTGGCAGAATTGAGGGGAACACATTTTTTAGGTCAATATTTCTCATGGCAGCCATTGTTAGGATTCATGCAATTTTGTGACTCTTCCACACATTGGAGCGAATAGTAATGTTTTTCTGCACAATCTCTCTTCTAATTTGAGTTTTCTGTCATGTTTTCTTTCTTTAATGATGCATTTCAATTCGTTCTTGATTATTGATTCGAGTTCCATGAGCAACTAATTTTGTATACATTGATTTCCTTGCAAAGAATGAAATGAAACCCTGAGATTAGTGTTTTGTTCGGTTGAGTTTTGTTGTTTCTTCGTTTTGGATTTGCGTTTTACTTGAAGAACCCAATCTATTTTTGTTTAATTTTCAGAGTGGGAGATTCATTTTTGTTGATTGTGTTCGTGCTTAATGAACTATGATTGATTCATAAACGTGTGCACTGCTTAATTGCACATTGAATTCATGGTTCACCTCCGCTTAGTTGTTTAACAACGAATTTCATGAGGAATAACAAAACCAATCCAATTTGTAATCTGGGATGGGTGAAATTTCATTCGAAAAAATGAATCAATGTTGTTTTCGTTACTATTTAATCAAATTTGCAATTACATTTTATTGTTGTGTTGAATTTCTAAAATTTGCCAAACCCCCGCCCCTTTTGTGTTGAATTGCATTTGAAAAGATCTTTGAATGAAATGTTTGGTCACTAAGAGATGACCTTGGTTGAACTACTGAGTATATTGCATCTTCATGTTTTATTTGGTCGTGTACGACCTCGATCAATGAGCCTATAATTTGTATTATTGGTAACAGGAATGAAACAACAAGAGGTGAATCAAAATTTTCACATTAGAGATTTTATTGTCTACAAAATGGTATCAAGAGCCAATTAGCTTGAGTATTTGAGTGAGAAAAAGAAAAAGATAGCTTGAGTGTTTCAACATTTGGAAAAAAGGGAGAGAGACTTGGCTAGTCTTACAAACACTGTGCCCTTGCCCAAGTTGACAAAGGCAGTCAACTATGAAAATTCGAGTCTTAGAATGAATGCTTTTCTTAGCTCCCATGAAAATTGGAAGGTGATTGAAAATGGTTTCGAAGAACCAACATACATCATGAATTGGTTAAATTCCCAATTGAAAGCATTTAAAGAAGCACGTGTGAAGGACAAGACATCTTTGTACATCTTGTACCAACCAATATGGTGTGTGCGATTGAGGAGTCAAAGGACCTATCGATGCTCACTGTTGAAGAGCTTGTCATGTCTTTTGAGGCGTTTGAGCAATGGAAGAAGAAGAAGATGGCATAGTCACTTAATCAACTACTCCAAATGAAGAGAGAGGCTCAGAACACTCAAGGCAAAAGACGATACTTGGAGATAGACGAAGCAATCTTGGTAATAGAAGTCGGGGACAAGAAGAAGAGAAAGAACAATCTAGTCAACAAAATTAGCACATAAGAGGATGGGATCCATGGAGTGGAGGTCGGTCAAACAACTCAAAAGTTGAGTGCTTTATGTTTCAAGTATGACCATTATGCAAAGGAGTGCTACTTAGATAAGTGTTTCATTTGTGGTAAGGTTCGACATTTTTCTAAAGATTGTCAGTTTGAGAATGAAAGAGAAGAGACAACCAACTTCGCAAAAAAGTTAAAGAAGAAGTGATGTTGTTGATGGTGGCACATAGCTTAGAGGTCGAGCACAAGCTAGTGGAAAACTCAGCAAAAAGGCCAAGTAGAATGGAGAATTCAGCAGAAAAGCAAAATAGCATGAAGAACTTGGCAAGATAGCCAAGTAGTGTTGACAGGACGACAATACATCATAATAGACTAGTGGTGCATTTGGATAGCCCAATAAGGTTGGAGCAGTCGATAAGATATGCAGATAGCCCAGACAACACGGTGAAGCATATGAACAACTTGATTAGCTCGTGGAGCAAGTGAACATCTTAAAAAGTTTAGTGGGAAGATCAGGGAGCTCAATGGAGCATTGAGATAGCTCGAATAAGTCAATAGAGCAAGTGGAAAGCTTGGATAGCTCGGTAAGGTGTTTGGAAAGCTTAAAAGTGCATCCATACAACTCGGATAGCATGGGACATGTGTATAAATGTGCTTGTTATTTAAATGTTAGAGATTGTAAAAAGTGATTTGAAATAAAGAATTGAAAAGGAGGGTGCAGTTTTACAAGCAAGCTTAGAGAGAAGGAAACATGCTTTGCATAAGCGACACTTGAAACTTGAAAAAGATCTTTCAAATTTGCAAGAACAGTTGCAAGCTAAGAGGATCTGAGAGTTGTGCTGAAGGTGTAAGATAAGAGGTGACAACTTGAAATGGATGAGGAGATTGAGTGCAACAATACGTGGGTGTGGTTTGATCTTTCAAAAGGAAGTCGACCTATTGACAAGAACTCAAATAATGACAAGTCGACCACAAAGACAAAAGAGAACCTGATGAGTAACAAGTCGGCCAAAGAGAAGAACAAGTTTACCATCGAGAATGAAGAACTTGAGAGAACAGAGAACAAGTTGGCTATAGTAAAAGTGAAGTACAAGTTAGTTACAAACAAAGTGAAAGCGAAGTCATCCACGAAGAAAGCTAACAACCCGACTATCCTTGAACCCTCCAAGATTTGATGTGTCATTTTTATCTTTATCAAAGTGGAGCTCTTTTACCGTTTCTTGTCATATTTGGGTTATAATGATGTGTTGAGCTTACAAAGAATGAATATAAATTTTTTGACAGAACTCCTAGTGCCTCCTTTTACATATTCTCACTATTTTGCATGGAAAAGATGTAGTAATTTGGTTGTGGGTTGCATTTCACCCTCGATAGGAGAGAGTGTTGTTTTCATGGAAAAGTTATAGATGTTTGATCTAATATAAAAAGCTTGTCTAAATGATTGAATGTTGCATAAGTTGTGATGGGCTACCTAAGTAACTATACCAAATAAAAAATAGGACTTCATGTGTTGTAGATTAAACAATTAAGGAATCTATAATTTCAAGAAAGGACCTCTAGGTTTAATTGAATTTTTCACTTAACTTCAAAGGATATGGGAGGAGCTTGAATGTTGTAGGTCAATTCTTACTTGCACTTGTATTGTTCAATGTAATTGCTAAGTTGTGGGTAATGCATTACAAACATCAAAATATAGTTATTCAATTTTTGAACATTTTGAATGATTATTTTAGTGTTGTAAAGTTCCAAATATGCTTGATGGATAATTTAATTCTCTAAATAAGGTTTATTCTATCATAATTCACGTGAAAGGTCGGGTAACCAAAGTTTTGATTAAGAAACCAAAGTGTTTGCTAGAACCACCGATAATAGAAAGAACTTCGGCCGGGGCAAAGTCATTAATAACTAGGGACATGTCTTATGAAAGGTTTGTTCCTATTATAGAAAAAATGGGTATATTGTTGATATATGTTATAAGAAACACAAGTATTCTTTTAATTTTGGTTCTAGAAATAATTTTACGATGCATAAAGCTATTCAGGTAGAGACTGAGGAGAATTAGGATCAGTCAAAAAGTGAGGATTTAAGTAGTCCTCAAGAAGTTATCACTCAAGATTACTATAAAAACTTTCTTTCATTATTGTACCAATCAAAATTTTCATCTTATTCAAGTCACACTTCAAATCAAGTCACTACAAGAAAATGCTTCATTAGTAACTAATTTTAGTGACCAAAAGTTGTTAGTTACTATAATTACTAATTTAGATACGAGTTTACAAAGTAAAAAAATTATTGGTTGCTAAAATAATTACTATTATGAATAAAAAATTATAATTGGTCACTAAATTGGTTTTTAAAGTTAGCTACCATAGTTTTGGCTACCAAAGAAAACTGGTCACTAAAATTTAGCTACCTAAGTTTTGGCTACCAAAATAACTTAGTTACTAAATTGGTCTCTAATTAATTAGTGACAAATTTAGTGACCAATTGTAATTTTTTATTTATATTAGTGACTATTTTAGTAACTAATAAATTTTAATTTTGTAAAAAGGTATCTAAATTGGTCACTATAGTGACTAATAACTTTTAGTCACTAAAATTGGTGACTAATAAGACATTTTCTTGTAGTGAGTTGGTACCAACCTGCCTACACAATCCAATTCACATTTAGGTAAAATATTATTTTATCTTGTCATTCGAGTCAAAATTCTAACACTATGGATATTAGATTTAGGAGTCACTGATCATATTTGTTGTTCCTTTACATTATTCTATACCTATCATGAAATTAAGCTTGTTATTGTAACTCACATAATGGACATAAAACATTAGTATAATAGTTTTCTCTCTCCTACCTTCATTTTGACAAATGTGTTCTTCCATAATTTAGTTTTAACCTTATTTTTGTGTCTAAATGATGTCAAAATTCTAATTTGCAAGTGTAGAATATGAAATCCATAAGGATGATTGTTTTGGCTAAGCAAGTGGAGGTTTATACATACTAACAAGTGAGGCTCAAAATAAAACGGTAAAAGCACATGTCAACAATGTTACTGTAAGATCCGAGAAAATTAAATAGTTAATTAAATAATTATTTAATAAATACAGGTAATAGAAGCCTTTAAGGCATTTAATATAGGGTGCTATGACGTGGAAAAGTACTAGCTCAAGTAGTTAAGAGTACTTGGTTTGTGTGAGAGGACTTGGGTTCGAGTCTTATGTATTCTTTTTATGTGTTATTTTAATTTATGCATTATTTTGATGATATACTTGAATGCTTGACATGATAATAAAATCCTAAAATTGTAGGAATTATCACAAATATGAAGTGGTTGATTTGGTTGTGCATTTGACTTGGTAATTGATGGGTTGTGGGTTTAAACCTTGCTGAGAACTAATTTACTCTCTTTGTGCCAAAATTTTCCTTGGCAAGAACATGAAAGGGTTTAGGAACCCTAGCAGCAAGGAGTGGCAATCTAGAGGGCTGAAAATATTCAGTTAATGGGTAATGAATAACCTTTAAGCCACATATTTAATGTAATTTTCGTGTGAAGAATTTCTGGTATTAGTACGTACTGCAGAGAGGAATTAGAGTGGAAACCAGTTTTGGGGGTGCAAGCAAAGAATGAGACAGTTTTGGAGTGAAGGACACATCCAATTTGCGTTTTAGCAAGGAATTCCAGGTAAGGGGAGTTGTTTTTAATCTTTTTGATTCATGCTTACTGTAATGTATTGATATGAATCGAATTGCCTGAAATTCCCTGTTGAAATGTGTTGTTTTCGAAAAATTCTGGGAATCTGCCTAGAAATCGCCTAGCGGGCATGAATGTGCCGCCAGGCGGCATCAGTGTAACCCAGTTTCTGGGTTTTGTTTTGAGTTGCTTAGCGATGGGTTGAATTCTCCCAGGCGGTGCATCCTGGTTGTCGCTATTTTGCTGTGCTTTCATGAATTTTACCATATGTTGAGGTTCCATTGGGACATTTATCCTATTTAAATGTATAATTATACTTGAATGACTTCGTTGAGATGTTTATAAATTGGATTGTGATTATAATCTTTAAGAGTTCAATTACGCAAGGGTAGGATTCTAAATTTTTGGAATTTGATGTTAAGGATGCCTGAATTAAATCGGTATACTGTTTTGGAGTGGATTGGTATCAAGGAATCATGCTATTACTGAATTTATAGTGTGTGGTGGTTAAATGGAAAGAAGAAGAGTGAGTTTGGGTTCATGGATAATGCAGAAACCCGTACAGCGTGGCCTGTTCTAGTATGCCGCCTGGCGGCTAGCAAGGAGCAGACCTAGTTTGGGTACAGTGTGTCGTTGGTGGTGAGGGAGTTGTGGTACTTGAGTTATACAGAACAATTGGTGAGTGAAGAGGGAAAGATTGATTGTCTTAGGGTACTTTTGGGGAGGAGGATAAAGTTTATGTAAAGGAGAATATGATATGGTATATTGGTAGGAATGTTAAGGGAGGAAAGAGAAAAGGATAATTGTATTTAATAGTTTAGGTTCTGGAAGCATAGTTTTGCACAGATGTGGTTGGATAATTGTTGATCAGAACTTATTGGCTTTAGGTATCATTCGTGACTTAAGTGTGTTGATGGATGATGTTGAATTATGTAACATTGCATAGAAATACCAATTATTGTGTGGTGGAGGTGCTGGATGGAGTAATGGTGGTGTTAAGATAAAACAAATCTTTAGAGAATGTGACATGATCGCTAAAGACCAAGTTATGACTAGAGTCACTTAAGAATTGAATTACAGATAATGGATCATGTGTAGTGTGACAATATTACACCAATTCGAGGTTGAAGAATAAGAGATCATGAGTATCTTGGTGTTGTTTAGTGGTATAAGTTCATGTACTCAGACCTGTGTTAGAAAATTGGACAGTATGCAGACCACTAGTGTAGCGCCTGGCTGCACGGACGGGTGCGCCAGGCGATTGGACTAGCGTTAGAAGTCCCTGCACCGCGTGGCGCCTAGCGGCAATGTGTGCTCCGCCAGGCGGTGTTTGTGAAATAGTGGGTCTGGGAGCGCGCTGGCGCTTGGCGGTGAGAGGGTACCGCCAGGCGGTCTGGACCAATTTCGCCTGGCGACGCTTGGTGTTACACCGAGCAAAAATTTAACAGACTATGATTTGTGTGTGCTGCTTTTAAGCGATAATTCTATACTTGGATCGGGAGATGTTGTGCCATGAGTGAGTGGGTTCATGGATGGTGGATAACATGTGATGATATGAGCAGGGAGGTTCATATCAAGTTACTCTCGCGTGGGGATACGAGCGAGGTAGGTTCGTATGTTCCATGCTCACACTTGAGAGATGCCACGTGCAGGAAGGTACGGGGCTGGTGGATCACATGTGTTTGACTACGGGCAGATAGGTCCATAGAGTAGGACTACGAGCGGGGAGGTTCGTAGGGCAGGACTACGAGCGGGGAGGTTTATAGAGGCAGGACCACGAGCGGGCAGGTTTGTGTGAGCATCATGTTCCCGACTCCAATGCTAACCATTTGTGTGATTTTAAAACTGTGAAGTCTTGGGGTTAAGGTCTTGGCAAAGAACTAAGTAGATTGTATAAGATGGGTGTATGTCTTACTTTGTATATTATATGTACATGTTGTTTTTATTTTCTCAGCTCACCCTTTCTGTTTGTGTATGGCGATGATCGTGTGATTCGTTACACGGGAGCAGATGTTGATACAGATGATGCTGAGGACGCTCAGGCGACGAAGTGAGGGCTAGCTGGGATTAAGCTAGGATTTTTATTTATGTTATCACTTATGTTTTTGGATTTTGGAAATTGTAAAGTTTTAAATACTACGATGTTAATAATTGTGGCGCGATGTTTAAATATTTTTAATTTTCCCGCGTTTTAGGAATAATAATATCATGACGTTTTATTTTATTTTCTTTCTTTCTTTATTTAAATTAGTAATATTCCTTAGGAATGTTAGAGTTACAACAGGAAAGATTTCAAAATTAAGTTTGTGGCACTTTAGGTTAGAGCACCTTTCATACAAAAGATTAGAAACTATGTATGGGGAAAATCCTAACATTTTTATAAAATAGGATGTTATTTATGATACTTGCCATTTGGAAAAATAAAAGAATGAAGCCCTTTATTTTTTGAATCATTGCATTGTGATACATGTGGTCCCTATGAAATAAATTATGTTCATGGTTCTAAGTAGTTTCTAATTGCCTTAGATGACTATAGCATATTTTTTGTGGATTATTTTGATGAAATCCAAATTTGAAGTAAGCACTCATTTGAAAAACCTTGTTCACATGTTAGAAAAACAATTTGGAAAAAGAGTTTAAAAGGTAAGATATGATAGTGGTCCAATATTTACATTAACATATTCTTACGCAAAAGAATGAGTTATACACCAAACATATTGTATTAAATGTCTTGAGTAAAATGGATGAGTAGAAAGGAAACACCAACACATTAAATGTGGCTAGATCTTTATTGTATCAAGCATCTTTTATTAAGAAGTATTGAGGATATACAATTACGCATGATACATACATTATAAATAGAACTCCAAGTAAATTTTACAAAATCATTCCCTTTATCATGTTTTTAGTGTTTGTGTTTTGTCAGAACTTAAAATGTTCAAAGAAATAAATTTGACCCAAGGTCCTATAAATATGTTTTGTTAGGATATAAAGCAACTATTGAAGGTTATATTGTTATGGATTTTGATTCTAATGACCTTTTAGTGTCTTAAAATGTTATTTTCCATGAATTAATTTTTCCTTATCAGTCTTGAATCTAACCAAATTGGATCTACACCAAAACACACATAACCCAATATATTACCTTACCCTTCACCACTAGAGATGACAATAAGACGAGGCAGTGACAAGTTTCATTATCCTATACTCATCCCCAAAGTAAAATTCCATCCACATACCTAATGAGTATAAGATTTTTATTTCATTCCCATCCACATCGGGTAACAAATATTTAAAATAAAATTATAATTGTATAAAATTCCAAATCAGAATACCAAATAACAATTAGATAAAAGTGAAAGAATTATATAAAATATTTCATAATTACACACAAATAAAATTTAATGACAACCAAAACATCTATAAATTTTACAAAATTAATGAAACAAAGTTGATAAAGTTAAAAAATATATTAAAAATTGTAAAAAAGAAAGAAAACATTCAAGTTTAAAAATATTTCAAATGACTCTTTACTAATCTTTTTTCTTATACATGGATAAAGATTACATTGAATGAAATCACACAAAGGAAAAATATGAACTAATAATAATTCAAATTTTTATATAAATCATTAATCTTTTGAACTTTAATATATGTTGGACGATATAAAAAATATTTTTGATAATAACATTAAATTGTTATGTTATAGTAAATGAAATATCTTTAGCCAATTGTAGTGGTAAAATTACACTCATGAGAATGAGTTAGAAAATAACAATAATTATATAAAAAATTATCAAAACAATATGGGTCAAGTATACTTTTAGTCCCTTAACTTTGATGCGAAATTGTAATTCATCTATGTTTGAAACTTTGTACATTTTGGTCCCTAAACTTTAAAAAAGAATCACTAGTGCAAGGAGGAGATTATGCCGCGGTTATTTTGACCTTTTGGCTTCGGTTTTAGACCCGAGACATATACTGGCGAGGTAAAAAAGGGATATGTTTATGCCTCGGTTATGAACCGAGGCATATACGAGGGTTACTACCTCAGTTCTAGAGAAAACCGAGGCCTAATGTGCATCGCAAATTTAAAAAAAAAATGTACTTTCTGACCCAATAACAACATGACACGTAGCCATGATCCTTGTACACACATCTATACCAACCATAGTGTGCCACATCATCATCTTCAACCTTCTCCTAAATCAGAAACCCTAACCACCATTCAAACCCTAAATGCCACTAGTGTGTCGTTACCACCATCTTTGACCATCGCATCACGTCGGAACAGCTTCACGAAGCCTTCATTCATCCTGCCGGTGACACAAAACAACCTCTCTTCACTACCATATCTGAACAGAAAATGTGAAACCACCCATGATTGAACCATCGTGAGCCAAATCACCACTTCGACACACACATCGACGTTCGAAACCCTAACCCGTGGGAGGCATATAGCGCGCCATAACCAACTCATCCAAAATATAAAAAAAAATATATAAAAAAAATACATAAAAAAAACCACGAACCAGTGGTGATTTCAACGTGCAGCTCACGACCTCCCTCGTCCAACAACAATAGTAGTGGTGGAAGAGGCGGTGGACCCGTGATCTTATAGTGGTGGGAACGAGGAGTGGATGCGGAGGCAGCGAGAATGGCGCGCGCAGAGGAGGCTGCTTCTTTCTCTCAATGAAGAAGAAAATCACGCGAGGAAGAAGAAGATTTGTCCCAATTTTAAACCCTAAATAAACGTTTCTGTCTCAATTCAATTACAACCAAGGCATATACCACCTTCTGCCTCGGTTCAATTACAATCGAGGCATAAACCTACTAAAATTTAATTAAAATAGTTTTTATTTTTTGAAATTAATTAACTTATATGTCTCGGGTGGTAGACAACTGAGGCCATAAACCCTTTATGCCTCGGGTATTTAAAAATTGAGACATAATCTGCAACGTCCAATTTTAAAACGTGAAAAGAGCGGGAGTTTTGAAATTATTTTTCAGGCTTTATGCCTCGGGTGGATATGAACCGAGGCATATAAGCTTTTATGCAGCGATTATTATTTGAACCGAGGCATAAAAGTTTGCTAAAATTTCAAAAATGCCATTGCGTTTTGATATGCCTCGTTTTTGGGGGAACCGAGGCATAATAGTCGAAGTAAAATGTCATTAATGCACTAGTGAATGCATATAGTCCTTTTAACTCAATTACATTAAAATTTGTTTTTGAGGTATCAAATGCGTTCCCCAACAGACATTGAAGATGGAAACATGTCAAATTGTGTAAACAACTCAAAATGATAGCATAAAACACGTTTGACATGTACAAAAAATTAACTTAATTGTGTTAAAATGACTATATTCATTCATTTTTAAAGTTTGAGGACCAAAATGTATCAATGTTTCGGAGAGGTACAAATTCCAATTTCGCATCAAAATTCAGGGACTAAAAATATATTTAACTTAAATAATTTTCTTCATAATAAAAATACACAATAAATACAAATATTAAATAAAAAAAGTAAAAATGATCAAACAATTTGATACACCGCTGAATAAAATTTCACAAAGGAAAAAAATGTATAGTTAAGGTATAATAAGATGGAGAGTACCTTTGAGATCCGGAAAAATTTCTAGATATCAAAATAGTTAAATTGTTGAAAGATAATAAAAAATGATTTAGAATAGAGGAAAAATATTAACTAATAATTATTAAAATTTAGACATAAATCTTTCATCTTTTGAATTTCAATTTATGTTGGATAGTATAAAAAAGATTTATGACAATAACATTAAATTGTTATGTTATAGTAAATGAAAGATCTTTCTGTAATTGTGGTGGTAAAATTACATTTATGAGAATGAATTAAAAAACAAAAATAAATATATAAAAAATCATCAAAAAAATATTCTACATAATAAAAATACACAAAAAGTGAAAATATTAAAAAAAAGTAAATATGATCAAATGACTTGATACAACTTTGAATAAAATCGCATAAAAAAAATGTATAATTAAAGGAATGATAAGATGGAAATTACCTTGGAGATCAAAAAAAAAAATTCACTTGTCAAAATAGTTGAACAATTGAAAAGTACTAAAAATTAATTTAGCAAAACAAAAGTTAAAAAAAAACAAATTAGGATAAAAGAAAATAAAGAAGATAGGTTTTTATATTAGTAAATGAAGGACTTATTGTTGATCTCTTGGCAAGCGTACCAAAAGTCAACTGTAGTATAATGATTTTTTAGTAAGAGTGTCGAACCCATGAGGAACGGAGTCAATGAAAATTAATAATTATCTCGATCAGCATATGTACAAATATTTTAATTTGATTTGACATTAACTATTACATAAAATTAATACAGTAAAAGCGGAAAAGTTTAGAAAAATGCAGTAAAGAAACTGGGATTGAATTTCATCTATCTCCCTTGTCTGTAATCTGGATGAATATAATATATAACATCTAAAAATACTAATATTGATGCACACTCAAAAATCATTTATATCGATCCCTCGCGTATAAAATTCATAAGATTAGTTCCCTGAATATTGATTCCTCACATATTCAACAAACTATCCAGCATTAGGATCGAGTGTTAAAAGCAATTGATATATTGAGATCTATTCCTAGCATCACAGTATATCAAGTCTCATTGTTCAAATCAGATTTTCAGAAATACTTTCCAGTCAGATCTAAAAATCAAAATCAAAACATCTATTGATCAGATAGAAGTAAGCATTAAGAGCAGAACAATAATACCAATATTGAGTAAAACAGAAATGCTATATATAAATATCACCATATTACATCCAAGTTCGAGTAGATTACATTCAATCCCAAAGGAGAAGATTAGCCACTCAGGGTAGCTATCAAATCCTAAGAACTAAAGAAGAAGAAGAAGAAATATGATATGTGTTATGCTCCTGGTAGCAGCTCTGCAGCACGGATGCACTCCTCTTCCAAAATCTCTAGCTGCCTTCACTTTCTGATGCACGGAGAATTTATACTCCATGAAGGTCTCGCTCAAGCTACCTGAGTCTCGCTTAAGCGAGACAGCATTCTTCATGCTAAACAAAGCCTCTCACTTAGGCGAGACGTACTGAAGCCAATATCTCACTTAGGCGAGCAAGAGTACTTCAAGTTGAAGAAAGGATCTCGCTTAGGTGAGATTGGCAGCAGTGGCTTTAGCTTGAGCGAGCATGTTTTGGTTTGAGCGACCTTGACAACCTTTCTTCCCTATTTTCTCTATTTCTTGCTTTCTCCTTTGCTCTTCTTGAGTTCTCTTTAATTTTTCCTGAAAAACACACAAAATAGGATCAAATGATTTCTTTAAATCAAAACTTGGAAGCATGTGATTGAAACTCATTCTTTTCTTGATTTAGGGAGAATCAATATGAAATGAACACAAATTAAAAGCATAAGTGCCAGATTTTGTTATGAATCTTTACTGAATTTTGACATTTATCATGAAGGCAGCTTTTCCACAACCAAGAATGTATCGATATGATTGAGGTGCTTAGTTTTCTAACCCATCTTTTAGGATTAGAAGAAGACTTGGAAATTCAACAAATATTTTGATTGAAATTGAAGAAACCCTTCCTAAGAAGACTTGGTCTGTTTAACCACCATCTATTTCAATCTACGAATTTAATTTTAATTTAAAAAAAATGTCAACTATTCGAAATAATTTTATATGACAATTTAGATTGTTTGTTGTATATCAATAATAAATAGAGATATTTGTTTATTGCAAATTTTAGTTGTATATATACAAATAAATTGCATGCTTATATTATAGTTCTAATCGGAATTTAAAGAGTCGCGTTAAAATATTAGAGAAGTAAGTTGAAGCAGTTAACATTCGTTAGGATAAGGAATTACCATTAGACTAAAAGCTATAGCTATTAGTTACGGTACAATTCCTTTTACATAAAAGTGTAACAGTTCAAACGCCACGATTCGATTATAACTCGACCCACTTGGTTTTTGCCACGGAACAATTAATGACATATGCAACATTTTAGGCTAAAATATCAATTGATGGTTTTTTTTTGGAGAAATTTATTAAAGGAAAATCTTTAAAGCATGGATTTATGAAAGTGTGACTTAAGTTTAATTTATATCCGAAATTTATACTTATTTTTAACCAAAATCTTTAAAGCATGGATTTATGATTTTTTTCTTATTTATAATCAATATAAGATTTAGATGAACATGGATTTTCAACAGGTTTTGTTTACCAGGCTAGTGCAATTTCATTTGCAATAATTACTTCACTTTTTTGTGAATTCTGTTTTTTCATTACTTTCTTAATTTTATGAAATCAACATTTTAGACTTTCTCTCTGTTACTAGTCTTTAGAAAGTCACCACCCGTCCCTACAATTATGAATATAAATGATGCCATGGAGGTTTGTAAACATTCGCAATATACTACTCTTGTTTACTCTCCCTTGTTAAGAATATTCGAATCAGAAAAATTTCAAATTTATATTTTACATTGATGTGATTGATGTGATTAAAGTGATTCAGGTGTTTAATTTTTTATCCCATATTTTAGGTTTGAAAATTCAACAAATTAGGTATTGATTGAAGTTGATGAAACCCTTATTAATTTATATTTTACATTAAATTTTATTTATATTTTGTTTTAAGATGTTAAATATATTATTTTAAGTTGTTATAAAATTATTTTGAAATTCTATATTTAAATTTATAAAATTGTTATTTTTAAATCAATTCTAACAACTGTATTGAAATATAAATTTATCAACCTATATATTTATTATTTAAAAAAAATTGAAATAAAGTTTAATGCAAAATATAAATTTAAATAAACTTAATATTGTTAAAATTATGTAATATAAATATCAATTTTAATAAAAATATCATTATAATATTTAAATAAAAATTAAATTTTGTCTCAATTTAGAGGGGTGAAATTGTAAAAACTCTAAAAAATTGGGATAGAAATCGAATAAAAGTAAAAAATTAAGGAAGCAAATCAAGATTCAAAAAATGAACTGACATGTGTCATCATACTGACTTAAAATGTGCAATTTTTTTATATTTTTTTTTAAATTAAAATTGAAAAATATAAAAAAAATGATGAGCTGACACGTGACACATATTTAACGCAATTAGTACCATACCAACACTAAACACCCAATTGTTACATATTTTAAAAAATATGAACCCAATTGAAACTAATAAAAATTTGGAAACTTATTTGAGATTTTGATACAAAAGTGAGAAACTAGGGAGTATTTTAGCTTTTTCACTACTAAGAATGTATTGATATGATTAAGGTGCTTAATTTTCTAACCCATCTTTTGGGATTAGAAGACTTGGAAATTTAATAAATTTTTTTGATTGAAATTGAAGAAACCCTTGCTAAGAAGACTTGGTCGGTTTAACTACCGTCTATTTCAATCTACGAATTTAATTTTAATTTTTTTTTAAAACAATGTCAACTAGTCAAAATAATTTTATATGACAATTTAGATTGTTTGTTGTAAATCAATAATAAAGAGAGATATTTGTTTATTGCAAATTTTAGTTGTATATATACAAATAAATTGTATGTAATGCTTATTCTAATTTAAATTTAAAAGTGTTGTGTTAAAATATTGGAAAAGTAAGTTGAAGCAGTTAACATTCGTTAGGACAAGGACTTACCATTAGACTAAAAGCTATAACTATTAGTTCAGGGACAATTCTTTTTACATAAAAGTGTAACAGTTCAAAAGTTACGATTCGATTATGACCCGACTCACTTGTCTTTTCCACAGAACATTAATGTCACATGCAACATTATAGACTAAAATATCAATTGATGGTTTTTTTTCTGGAGAAATTTATATCCGAAATTTATACTATTTTTAACCAAAATCTTTAAAGAATGAATTTATGACTTTTTTTCTTATTTATAATCAATATAAGATTTAGATGAACATAGATTTTCAACGGGTTTTGTTTACCAGGCTAGTGCAATTTCCTTTGCAATAGTTACTTTACTTTTTTGTGAATTCTGTTTTTTCATTACTTTCTTAATTTTATGAAGTCAACATTTTAGACTTTCTCTCTGTTACTAGTCTTTAGAAAGTCACCACCCGTCCCTACAATTATGAATATAAATGATGCCATGGAGCTTTGTAAACATTCGCAATATACTACTCTTGTTTACTCTTCCTTGTTAAGAATATTCGAATCAGAAAAATTTCAAATTTATATTTTACATTGATGTGATTGATGTGATTAATGTGATTGAGGTGTTTAATTTTCCAACCCATCTTTTGGACTTGGAAATTCCACAAATTAGATATTCATTGAAATTGATGAAGCCCTTGCCAAGAATGGATTCTACATGATGTAACACTTTGAGTGAAGTTCACAACGGAAGAACGTATTTTGGGTGGATATTTAATTTTTTTTTCTTTTTAAATACTCCTCTCGACCTTAGTTTTGTTTCGAAATTTAAAATACTTTTCAATATTTCATTAGTTTTAATTGAGTCTATATTTTTTAACATGTATAACAATTAAGTTACTTTTATATATATATATATATATATATATATATATATATATATATATATATATATTATT
>Ga0209389_1001236_pt1 | contig 17673 bp, 13 predicted proteins | sample CowpearedBW_FD_187526 | JGI IMG/M metagenome (GOLD analysis project Ga0209389, IMG submission 187526) | Root nodule microbial communities of legume samples collected from California, USA - Cow pea red BW (SPAdes) (version 2) | ecosystem: Host-associated > Plants > Roots > Nodule | place: USA...
CAGGATTAGACCTTGTATAGAGACCAGAACCTGCAAAATTGTTGAAAAACCTGGCAGCCACTTCTCATTCTGATGACCAGACCAGGTGTTAAGTAGACTAAGGCAAACTTTGCCAGAACTATATAAGTTTGGGTTGAGTCGAAGCCCACAAGAGTGGTAGTGGACTTCCTGCATTGAAAAATGCCCCTTGGTTAGACTTGAAAACAGAAAAAAGTGAACATGAAAAAATGTGTATACAGTATCCTCAACCACTGACCGGGGGTACATTGGGATAGCTACTTGGGAAGAAAACATCAAAAAAGAAAAGGCCATCATGATAAGGTGTTCCCTCTGCTCCAATAATTACTGCCCTCAAAAGATCTATTCTTGACTCATAAACTCTGACAAATATTGAATCTGATCAAGATAAATAAAGTGTCAAAGAAAAAGCAAGGGATTGCCCGAAAAGCATGCAGCACATTGCTCATAATCATTCAAAACATAATATATAGCCAATGTTAACTTCCAGTTTCAGACCAAAATTGTATCTGGGCTCCACGAAGGAAAATAATGTATCATTGTTTCATAAGTGCATGATTGTGTGTGTGTGTGTGTGTGTGTATATATATATATATATATATATATTAAAACAATGAAGCCATGCAAATGGTCTTTTTGTATGACAATAAGTACCCTTATCGTATTAATAACAATCACAATCATACCAGAAGATCCATCAGCTTGAAAGGAAAACAATTTAATAAAATACAAAGTGACTTGATGTAAATTATTTTAGGCACTATTGCAGGAATATTAAACAAACTCTCACCCGGCAAATCCTTCTCCAATGACTTCCACTCTTCCTGGATTCTTTTAGCACAATTCCGTGAAACCTGTTCAGGAAATAAATTGACATTAAGCCTAAATAATTAATATTAAAACTGAAAAAAAAAAAGGAATGCCTTAAATGGTTACCTGTTTCATGGCACGGCTATAATTAAGAAAGTAATGGTCTGAAGTGTCTTCAATAGTGTCAAATTGTTTAAAGTTTTGAAATTTCCTCAAAATTTCATCTCTGGCTTCATCCGATAATGTAGCAACAGCACTATCGGCAGCTGCTCCATTACTTCCATCTCCCACAGGATAATGAACCCAAGAGTTATCAAACAAGGGCTCCGGAGCAGAGTTAAAAGGAACAAAGGGACCAGCAAAACTTGATTTAACAGTATAACTAGAGAGTGGCTGATGAAAATCTTTCTTCGACCACATATCGTTACTAAATCCAGCTCCAGGAAAATGAAATGAAGATCCAACAAAATTTGAATGACTCAAAGTGTTACTTCCATCTGCTGTCTTAAAATTTCCAAAATGTCCCCAATGTGGTACCTCACTCCCATTTGGCAGTTTCTTGGCCTCAAAATTGTCTACAAAGATGTGGCTAGCTGGAGCATAAAAAATGTTAGCCTTCTTTTTACTCTCAGAAGGTCCTGTAAACAAATTAGATTTAGATGACTTCATTCCAAATGCCAACTTTAACTTATGCCTCCTGTGTTTTGAGGCATTTGATTTCTTCTTACTCAGGCAATTTACCAGAGGCGAAGATAACTCTACTCCAGAAGGGTGCTGAATAATAGTATTCATTTTAACTTGCAAATTAGAATTACCTGAAGAAGGTCCTTGGGTTTCAAGGTTAGAAGGCTCTAATGTTAACAAAGGCTGAGATGAATCAGTCACTTGAAAATTGTAAGCACCAGACATGGTCTGAGACCAAGAAGGCAACGGATGATTGTTAGTGTTCTTCGAACCTAGATCATACTCTGCCATCCAAGGAATAGGCACCTCAATTCCGGAAGGTATATCCACATTATCAAAATGTGACTGTATTAAAGCAGATTGGTCTGCATCCATGTAATCATCCGAAAACAAATCAGAGTAGTCATCATCATCACATGAACTGTCAGAATTATGCTCATCAGCTGATCCTGATTTATCCATAACATCATCTAACAATTCCTGAAAAAAGATTTCCAACAAAATTTAAGTCTTTCACAATGTTGGAAAAGATAGCAATAACCATTTGTGAGAAACAGTAAGTCGTATACCATATTTTGATGATCACCATAATCATCATCAATGGTTGCTATCGCCTTCCCCTTGTCAATTTTACCAACTTTATCACCAATTAATACTAATTCAGTAGAATCATTGTCGTCATCTGTGTCGATCACATCATGCCTTATGGCCTACAAAAGTAAAATACAATTAATATACAAGTCTATTTAAATCCCATAGTCATAATTGAATCTAAAAAATAAAACAGAAAACTATATAAAAGGGGAAAAGTTTTTATTGAAGTGTATGTAAATTTAATTAATTCAGTCAACTTGAATATCTCAGTCAAAAGTATGAAATAAAGCGACACTGTTCAAAATTTATGATGTTGTAAAAAAGAATTAATCAGCAATTGAGCATGTTAAGATATTCCCAGCAATGATACAACTGGAGAAGAAACAACTACACAATTAGGAATTGCAATTACAAATATGTTAACAGAAAACAACCCAAATTTAAATATGAACATAGCTTTATATGGAACAATACCATAGAAGTTTCAGGGGAACAAAAGAAAAGAATGAAAACGCTAGACAGAAAAACCTTTTTAAATCAAATTATTTGGCAAACTTGTTAATTCTTGGTTTGTTGAGCAACCAATCAATTCATGTCTTCCAACAATAGCATAATTCTGTCAAAATTCTTATCTTTTTCGTTTTTCTAAAGCGTGACTAAAACAAAACAGAAGAGAAAGCAGATATGATCACGACCACAGTGAAATCAAATCTTAGCTAAATCACCAACCATTGGGCCAAAAAGTCCTAAAACGTCAGCTAATCTTGGTAACAAGAGTGCAATCAGTAGGAAAAAACCCAAAATCTCAAAAGTTGGTTAACTTGGTAGCACATGAACCTACCATATCAAATAAATGTTTGCCACACCATCCAAAATCAACATTGTTTGTGAAAAAATCTACAGAGCGGACCAACTTGGGCTGATAAAAACAATTTCACAACCAGACTAAAAATGTTTACACTCCGGAGACTAGACTGAAAAAATGAAACAAAATGAGAGCCAAAAATGTTTTCTTTTTCCCAAAAACAACATCACAAACCAAAAAACACAAATTTACAATGTTACAATCAAGAAACTATCCCCCTCTTGAAACATAACACCAACAAACGAAGCTCGTAGCACGCAATCCGAGAAAACTCGAACTCCATCAAATGCATGCCACCGCAAAATTCAAAAAATAAAGCCTTTTGGAAATCAAAAGCGTCAACTGAAACCCAAATTGATCAACCAAAGCACGATCATCATCCAAAACCTCATATAAGAAGAAAAACTTCAAGAATTTAGTCAGAGTCGAGCTACATAAAACAATTTCAAAAAAAAAGAAAAAAAGAAAACCAAATTAAATTAAAGAAAACGAATTAGTGATGATACATAGACAGAGATATATAGATATATCTATAGAATCATATAACTATATAGCTATATAGTTGCATACCTCTTCCGGCTTCATCGAATTGGGAGTGTTGCTAGTTACCGGAGGTGGAATCTCGTCCATCTTCCGATGAAAACAGCTTCGGAAACGGGAACACAGTCGAAGAAAACGACGGCGCTTCAATGCAGAGAACCAGGAGAGTGCGGAAAGGGTTATTACTGGGAAGTGGAGTGAGAAGAATGCTGGTGGATCGTTTGATGGAAATGCGAAACGGTGCGTTTGATGAAGGGAGACAAGAGAGAGAAAGAAAAGGGAGAAAACGCAAGAGGAGAGAGAGTAAGAAAATGATCCAATGTGAAGAGAGACGAGGCAGGAGAAAGGTTCTTATCGAAGGGGGTTCGCGCCTTGTCATGAACATTGACATGGCCAGCAACGAACAACGAGTGTGGGTGTGTGTAATTTATATGTGTGCGCGTTTTTTTCTTGTTCTTTCGGTTGATGAGCTTTCGAAAACAGAAACTTCCGGAATTTAAAACTGTAAAACTACTTTTTTTTATCTTCGGTTTTGCACTTTAAAAATAAATATTCTAATTCACAATGGACTTGGCATTTTTTTTATTGAAAATTGAAATATTTAATTTTTTCTTAATTGAAATTAAAACTTTTAATAAAGCTAATATATTTTAATATTTTTTTATAAAAAAGAATTATTGTTGACTTTATGGAAAGTTTATTATTATCATCAATCGTTTTAATTATTAGAAAACGTGTTAAATTTAATAATTTCAACTTATATTTATGTGTTATTACCAGGACAATATATTATTAGAAGATACTCTGATACTAAAATCACTCCGGAGTCGTAGTCTCTTATGTCAGAATAGTAACGTAAAATATGTATTGTAAGATGTACCTTTTGTACTAGTGTTAATGGGCCTTACCTGGATGGGCCATGATTTGGCAAGCCTAATTACTTGTTAATCTTGATAAATTGTATAATCTAGGGTTATTTTTCTCTTATAAGATTTGACTGACTTAATTAGCTAGCACATTCAGGTACATGTCATCCTATTGGGTTGTTATGTGCACGACTAGGCCGCCTACCAAGTGGTCATCATGGTTAGGCGGTCTTTGGTCGTCATCTTGGGATCAGGTGTTTGAAAAGGACGGAGATGAGTAATCCTTTGCCTAGAGGGAGGACGGTTAGCGTGCCATTTTAAGGTTGCCTCTTGTAGTTGTTCTATCCTGAGTGGTGAGGATGAGTAATCTAGTTGTTGCTCCTAAGGTCATGTGCCATGGGGCAGGGATGGGTAGTCCATTAAGTTTATGATTCATTTTGATTCTTAATTTTTTTTTATTCAATTTTTAAGAATATGTAGATATGTATGTATCTGGTATAAAATTGAGTTATTTTATTAAATAGGTTATTATATGGTTAAAATAGAATATATAAAAGTATGTCAACTATAACTATGTGGTCAAATTGAAAACAAAAATTCTTATAAAATATGATTTATTAAAAAAAAAGAAACAACTTCAAAGCATTAAAAATTGTTTCATTTATTAGTACAAGGTGGCTCTGGAAGAGGTAAATAGAGCCTATAGACATTTGAAATCATTTCACACAAACATAATATTATAAATAAATTGGAAAGTAAGGCAAAGAAGAATGCACACAAGAATTTATATTGGCTCTCCTCTATCTAAGGTTACATCTAATCTCTTAAGCCTCATTCTTAAGAGATTCACTAATAAAAATCCCATAACTAACACGAATATCAACCTTCAAGGTTATAATGGGTATCAACTTCTCCAGGTATCATGAGTTTAACCCTCTCCAAACATGAGTATAAACCTCTCCAGGTTACAATGACTATCAACCTCTCCAAGTATCCTTTCTCAATCTCTCCCTAAGATAGAGAACTCATAATCACAATGATCAAAAAAATCTCTCACGCATAGGGTATAACTTCACTTAGTAACAAATTTACAATGGTTTACACACAACCCAATATCACTTTATACAAAGAGGAATATGACTCTAATCCTCACAAGGTATTCTCTCTTTTATTTTCTCTTCATATGACAATTTTCCATCACTTTAGTATTTGCTCTCGCATTCTTCTCTGTTTCATCATCTAGGTCTTGGTACTTATAGTCGCATTGTACATTTTGACTGTTGATGCATATTCAATTAAGCATGTCTTCAATATCTTCTTTTTTTTCATTTAAAAGTTCTTGATATTGCATTCAAAATATATTGCTTCTTGTGAATTATTTCTTCATTCCTTTTTAGCCATTGAACAATTTGAATTTGAAATACAATGCATTGTTGCTTCAATCTTCTGGAGATTCTTTTGCAGTCTTTGATCTACAAAGTCACCTTTCACGTGATTGGTTGATAAATATTTGACAACAAAGACAATATTTAATCAAATAAATCTTTTTATATTTGATCAATCATCTTTGATATTCTTCAGATTAAATCTTCAATAAAATCTTCAATCACAATATCTTCAAATAACTTTCTCTTTCTTGACTTGACTAGAAATTTCGACATTTTCTTTGATCAATTCAAACTTGACCATCATATCACCTAGTGATTTAACATTTCTATTTCATGTTATCTAAACTTGATTCATCTAATGTTTGTCTTCTTTTGACTTATCTAGTCATTCTTCCGTTGGAGTCGTATAATGGAAGAACTTTCCTAATAGGGATATTCAACATTTAGCTCTATGAGTTTAATTTCACTTGTCTACCATTAATACTCGTCTAGTGCCTTGTGTGCTTGCATTGACTTTTCTAATGTTTTGCTTTGGCCTATATAATGCTTGTAGAAGTCTAATGCCTTGTTTTATATCATTGACTCGTTTGGTCAATGAGTATGCATTGTTGAATGTGTCTAATGACCTTTATCATCTAACAACTTGTGACTATTCTAACTTAACATTTATGGCTAAGCTTGTTTATGCTTCATTTTCTTTATGTTTGCTTCAAACTTTAAGTTTCATTTTTCTCTATGCTACTTGTTCTTTTGTTATGTTTTTACTTTCACTCATTGAACAAACATTTATCCAACAAACATATATATTCACAGCAAAGAACATGGTTGCCTAATGGTTATGTTTGTGCATCTAACAACATTTGACCTAGTCAGCCTTTCCTATGTTCAGTGTTTATTTAAATATATAATCGTAATCATTCTTAGTTATCTTGGAACATTGTTATCTTTCTTGTTTCATTCTAAATTTTATTATCATCAAAACCTACTTATTATCAGAATTGGGGTTTTCCAGCGTCGAGCCCCACTAGAATCGTGTCCAGCGCCACAAAGACAAAAAATAACTAGTGTTGTTGGGGAGTTTGGGGTCGGGCTCCAATATACATGGTCGGGCGCTAGAGAATCCAAGAAGCCAAGGTTGGGTGCTAGTTTACAACATTAGGTGCCAGAAAGCCCAGACTAGTCCAGGGGGCCAGGGTCGAGTGCTAGTACACAAGTTCGGGTGCCATTTGCAACAAAAGTTGTTGTTTCACATTTTTACTTATAGTGTCGGGCGGTGGAAGCTGGAGCAGGGCGGTAGCGACCCTAATGTATCAAAAATGAGTATTTAAATATGATTCTCGCGAGTGTAAAAGGAGTTCCTTATTTTGCACGATGGAGAAATACTTTTGGGGTGCTTGGAGAGCCTCTTGGAGGTTGCTAAGGGTGTTGGGAAGCTCTCCCACTCCTTCTTAGCTCTTCTCCTCCATTCATGGTGGTTTTCCCCCTTTTGGGATTGGAGAGGAAGATGGGTTACAAATTGGAGATGGAGACGCGAATGAGAGGCGTAATTGGAGCAGTAATTGGAGCATGAAGCAGTTGCCAAGAACGTTGTGAGAAGGTTTGCCTTCTCTTTGGTTTCCATCTTGTCCCTATCTTTTCATTTTTTAAACCCTAGGTTCTCCACCATAGAGAGCTAGACCTATTTGTTGAGATTAGATGTAATGAACTAAATTCTTGTGTAATTTGTGTTGTTAATATATATGCTTTTCATTTCTAGTTAGTATTTGATTTATGTGCTTAATGTTTGTTATGGTTTGATCACCCATGGCTTGTTTGTGGTTCTTGAGGTGTTGAAAAATGTCTTTTGAATCGGGAACTGAAATTGAATACCTAATGGAGCTTGTATCTAGGGATAGAATATGATTCATTAGTAACCTTAAGACTCTTGAACTTAGTGCATGATTTCACTTGTTGAGGATTCGAGGAATTTGAACTTGATGAGTTTTGATAGGCTCAAAGTCTCTAGGAATAAGATTTGAGTAATCTTGTGAGTTGATTTTGACTTGAATATGGAATTGAGATGGTTTTCAATGCATGAGAATGAAGTGAATTAATCTAGTCTTGACAATTGTAAATACTTTATGTTAATTTTCTTGTTGCACACCAACTGTTTAATAAAATACCAAAAAGATTTTCTTTGTGTTTTTGTGATCTTTGTTGTCTACTTGGGTTGTGAATTGCGAGAGTTGTCATGTGTTGCATGAAGTCCTTGTGGAGAGAACGATATTTATTACTTGCTACGTGCAATTGGTGCACTTGTCATTTTCCATTAACATTGTCGCCTATTTCTCCCTTGAACTTTGTGTTCTTTCGTTTCATTTATAACTTTATTGCCTTCACTATTTTCACTATCACTCTCAAGCTCCATGTCTTCCTCAATCTAATTTCTATTATTCTCATCATTACTCTTTTTCTCACTGTCATCACTATAGAGTTCTTCATCACCCAACATCAATCCAGTTTCGATTTGTTCTATATATTTTCAACCCTAATCCCAACTCTTATCTTCTTCAAATAAGATGTATTTACAATCCACAATTCTCTTCATTTTAGGATTTAATAAATGATAACATTTTGACGCATCACTAATACCTAACATAATGCAAGGAAATCTTTTATCATCAAGTTTACCTCCTATGGCATCTAGTATGTGCATGTGAGCTAAGCATCCCCAAACTCGAAGGTGTTTAATAAAAGCCTTGATTCTACTCCAAGCTTCTTGTGGTGTGATATTTTTCATGACACATGTGGGACAATGATTCAATAGATAAAATGCCCAATTTACTACTTCAGGCCAAAAGGATTTAAGAAAATCTTTCGCTAAGAGCATTCACCTTACCATGTTCAATCTTGATTTTGCATTTAGCGACTATGTTTTAATGTAGCGTGTAGGTTATGGTTAACTACTATTTTATATTGCTTTTGTCATAGAACAATTTTGAATGTGTGAGAGTTAAACTCACCTCCCCTATCTGTTTGGAGGCATTTGATAAACACTTTAACTTTCTTTTACACCATGTTCTTGTAGGACTTGAAACATTCTAACGCTTCAAATTTTTCAGAAAGCAAATTACCCAACCTTTACAACTATAGTCAACAATAAAGCTTAAGAAATATCATTTTCCACTATTGGAGATGAGTTCTATGGGACCACGAATGTCTGCATGTATGAGTTCCAAGACGGTGTTTGCATGCCATTTGCTTATCTCAGGAATTGGAATGCAACGTTGTTTGTAGTCAAGTCAGACATCACTATAAGAGTCGAGTGTAGGTAGACCATGTACCATGTTCTATATTTATAGAGTTTTCAAGCCTTTATAATGTAGGTGACCATACCTCTAATGCGAGAGAGAAGCGAGATTAAAGGAGATATGTAGACATTCTTCAAGAGGACTGATGAAGCTTTCATTAAATATAATGAACATATGATTTGTGGTCATGTTTGTTTCAACGATCAAACTTTTATATGGATGATAGGTATTGCATTTTCCATTTTATATGAGAATGGAAATACCCCCTTTTTGTAATTGCCCGATGTGTAACAACAATTATTCTATAAGAGAACTAGTGGCATAAAGACTAATATGACGCTTCATGTGCCTACAACAATCACTCAAGTTATTGTCACATTTTCTAAAATGCTTAGCGTCAAACATTATTTTGATGAAAACACCTTTATCACCACACTTGTGGTTAAAGCACCTAGAGTCCAAAAACCATGTGGCATTCTTGTTGGTTCCTTTTCCTATAGTAGCCATTAAGAAAACTCTTTTATGTCGTCTAGTTATGTATAATTTGCTTCTTTGTTCCATTGGGAACATTCATACTAGAAATGCCTAATTGGTGGCACCTAAAGCATTCCACAGTTGCCTAGGAGAACGACTATCTTCCTTTGCCACTTGAACAACATTGGTAGGATCCTATACCCCTTCTTGAAATTCTACCTCAATTGCTCTTAGATGTTAGTACTTACCTATTATCTCTGTTGATGCATTTAAACTTTTTTCATGGATCACCAAGGAACTTTCTAGTTCATCAATGGATATGGTCTATGTGTCTCGTGACTCCACAATCAAAACCACCACATAAGTCAAGTCAGTTGTCAAAGTTCAAAGTATTTTTTCAACCACTTGGAGTCAAACATATTATCTCCATTGATATACATTTTTTTTGCCACTTCCATTATTCTAGCAAAATATTGCGTGCTAGTTTCGATGTATATCATTTCAAACACCTCAAACTTCTATCTCAATACCTTAAGCATGTACTTCTTTAACCCTTAATTTCCTCAAAATGTACATTTTAGTGAATCCCAAACAATTTTGGATGTGCTTTTGTCCAAAATTTGTTCGAAAATAGTCTGTTTGATAGCTTGAAAAGGTAAGGTTTGACCTTATGATCCTCAATTATGAATTTCTCTAATTGTTCCAACTATGCATCTGCTAGAATGGTGTCGTCCACCAACTCTTCAACACCAACTTTGACCAAGTTCCAAAGTTCCTTGGCATGAAATAGATTTTCCATCAATTTACTCCCACGGTCATAGTGTTGACCATTAAATTCAAGGATTTTGGTGAAAAGTTTCTCTTTATGTATTGTCAAAATTTGCAATTCCGCACATAAGTGACAACTCATGTATGAAGCCTAATGGGAGCTCTGATACTTGTTTGAAACAATATATGGATATATGTATGTAGCTAGTGCAAAACATAGTTACTTTATTACTACAAGGCTATTATCTAGACAATACATTAGATAGAGCTCTAGTCGCATAAGCCTACACAAATACTCAGTTTTTTCTATTAATGCAATATAGAGCTAACCAAAGATCAGTTCACAGATATAACAAATCAATTGAGTAATCTTTGAGTGTGTGATGTGTTTTGGAGGGGAAAACTTAGTAAAACTAATATAAGACAACATAATATAAGGCAACCTATTCTATTTGATTCTTAAATAAAGGTGGAATGGATGAAATGGTGAATGGAGATTATAAAGATGCATAACTATTAAATGAATTAGGGGTGGGCATGGATTGAATTTAAATCTTGATCCAAATATTTGGATCTGGATTTAAAAAAAATCCAAATATTTGGATCAAGATTTAAATCCAATCAAAATATTTGGATCAAGTTCAAAATCCAGAATCCATTTTTTATAAAAGAAATTTAAATTGAATTTTTTAAAACTTGTGTCATTAATGCCCAGATGACCCGGATGGGCCCGACGACTCGGACGACCCGGACGGGCTAGATGACCCAGACGAACCCGTCCAAATAGTCGGGCCCAATCAAGTAGTTGGGCACGTTCGATTTGTGGGGCCCATCTAGGTCGTCAAGTACGTCAAGGTCGTCAGGTCCGTCCGGGTCGTCGGGCCCATCCTCGTCGTCAAGCCTGTTCGTCGTCGGGCATGTCCGGGTCATCAGACTCGTTCGGGTCCTCGAGCCCGTTCGAGTAGTAGGGCCCATCCGAGACGTCAGGCCCATCTGGGTCGTAAGGCCCGTGTAGGTCATTAGACTCGTCCGGGTCGTTGGGCCCATCTGGTCGTTTGAGTCGTCAGGTCCATCCGGATCGTTGGGTCCATCCGGGTCGTAAGGCCCGTGTAGGTCGTCAGGCCCGTCCAGCTCTTTGGGCCTACCTGACCCGTTCGGGTCTTTGGGCCTACCTGACCCGTTCGGGTCTTTGGGCCTACTTGACCCACGTGACCCATTCGGGTCTTCGGGTCCGCCTGACTCGTTCGGGTCTTCGGGATCGCCTTACCCGTTCGATTCTTCGAGCCCACCTGACTCATTCGAGTCATCGGGCTCGCCTGACCTGTTTGGGTCTTCGGGTTCGCCTAACTCGTTCGGTCTTCGGGCCCGCTTGACCCCTTCGGTTCTTCAAGCTCGCTTGACCCATTCGGCTCATTGGGCCCGTCTAGCTCATTTAGGTTTTCAAGCCCGCTTTGCCCGTTCGGATCTTCGAACCTGCTTGGCTCGTTCGAGTCTTCGGGTCCGTTTGGTCCGTTCGGGTCTTCGGGCCCATCTGGCTCGTCGGGTCATTGGGCTCGCCTACCCCGTTCGGGTCATCGGGCTCACACGAATTTTTTGGATCATTGGGCCCGATCGACTCGTTCGGTTTGGTGGGCCCGCCTAGCCCGTTCATATCTTTAGGCCCACCCAACCTCTGATGGTCGTTGAGCCTGCCCGATCTGTATAGGTCGTCGAGCAAGGCCCGTCCAAGTCTGAATTTAACTTAGTCCATCTCAACCTTTAGTCTAACCCAACTAAAAATTTAAATTGAAAATTTGGATTGAATTTTTTGGATTATTCATATTTAAAAATCTTGATTTATAAAATGGATATCCAATCCATAAAATATATAAAATGTAGATTATATTGAAATCTAGATCCATTAAATGGATTTTAAATGGATTAGATTTTTAATAAAATGGATTATAAATGGATTGGATTGGAGCAAAAGTGAATTAGATCAATAAAATTAGATATTTTGCCCACCCCTAAAATGAATGATAGTCTAGCCTCTGAATCTACCTAAAATGATGCAGAATAGCATGCACAAAAAGTTGTTTAACGAAAATCTTACAAGAAACCTAAATGCACTAAAGGTGTTTGATGGAATGTTTGAGTGAATGCATTTGGTTTCATGCAGAACTGAGCTACAGAACCAGTCCCTACACTAAATGCAACTAAACTATATACTTATTTCCTATTGAACATGACTAAAATTGCAGATGCAAACTCAAATGCCTATGAACTTGAAACTAAGCTATGAGATGAACAATGTCATGAATTGATGAAATACTAGTGTGTATTAGATGTTGGAAATAATTTGGAACACTCACGTATTACTAAACACAAAATTGAAAACCACAATTTCGAATTGAATATGAGAATTGCAGAAAGCCCCAAATACGAACCTTAATTAACGGTAAAAAATGTAATTCATTGAATTTTGAGTTTTAATGTGTGCAAATTGAGTTTAAGAGGTTCATGGAAGCTTAGAGAGCATAGAATAAACACAATGCAACAAAGAAAACACATAGAAAATGGAATTTCAAATGAAACCATACCAAATCCTAAAATAAACTCCAAATCAATTTTTGTTTTTTCTTCAACTGAACCAGATTATGCTTTTGATTCCTCAAGAGCTACTTTGCGCATCTTGAGTTTATATATGTGGCCACAATGTGCTCACTAAATCTAAGTAATGACTATGAAGTTACCACAACTAAAAATTTTACAAAAGCTTAATCAAATTAACCTTGAACAAAAAGCAAAATTTGATTTGTGCAGAACAAATAAAGATGAAACACATATGCATTGAAATTTAAAATGACTAAACGATGCAATTTTTGGAAACAACTGAACAACAATGTGAGTTAAATAAACCACAAAAGAAAATTTGCATTCACAACCTATGCCTTACTTTGGAATTCAAATATCATGAAAAAGAAAACTAAAAGTAAAATTAAGAAATCTGAACCTCAATTATCTCTACCTAACTATGTAGTGCAGAAATTCTTAAAAGATTCAGAAAGACAACCACACAACGATGAACTTCTACAACAACGTGCTACTTGCTGTCAAGGCTCCAATCCTTTCTAAGTGTTTTTTTCTTTCTGGGCAAGTTTCCAAGAACTCAACTCTCCTTTTCTGATTTAGATTTCACCACTTATATGTAACCACTTGCTGACTAGTTCTACTTGATTTTACAGGCTACATTTACTTCCTTCAACTGGTGAATCTTAATGTTAATGCTTCACCTTAGTTCAATTTCATATCTTGGTGTAGTAAGTTCCAGGGCTAGCAAATAATGTTTATTCTTCTTGACTTGCCATAGAAGGTTGTTGCACTCTCTACAAATGTCCATTGGAATTCCTGACCTGCAACAACCACTATAAGCTCATGCTTCAACATTTAGCAAGTATTGGCTAACTACTAGCTGATGAGGTTCAATGCAAGTCCCACTTTTTTGCTCTTCTTTAATTGCCTCATTCACTTTCAATTGCACATCACCTTGCTACCTTGGTAGTACTTGTAATGAATGGAAAATAAATGGTCGTAACAAGCTATTTATTAACTACTACATTAGTTGCTAATATAATGAAAGAAGTATTAACTTTTTTAACTAAATAACATAGTAAAAGATAAAACATATTTAACAACAAAGAGGGAAAATAAACCTACCTATGAAAAGGAATAGAAGAAAATAAAAGTCTGAAAAAAATCCTAACTAAAAATAAAAGGTGAAAATATTATTCTAATGATAAAATAACAACTTAAAAATTGAAAATAAATATGCAGATAAGCACACAACTATAAGCAATACTTAAACTACTAAAAAATATTTATGACTAACTAAAACTAAAGTAATGATGCTAATATAGTAAAACAAGTATAAAGGTAAGAAAAACTAAGAATTTACTTATTCTATCAATTAAAATCTATACTAGATCAATTAAGACCAAGAAAACCTAAGACAACACTTGATGGCTTATCCCCTAGCATGGCCAAACACTTTCATGTATTCCTTACTCTATAAATAGAGGTGTCCCCCCATGTATTCCTCATTTTGAGAATGATAATGTTATGCTGGAAAAATTATTTTTTAGCCATACTTCTTCTCTTAGTCACTTGCTAGAGTATCCTAAGAGGTCCCTTTAGCACCAATTTCTCTAGAGTTGGCCTAACCTCTCTTAGAGCTCCACAAACCACCTTCATCCCACCATTAAATCATTCAAACCGAGAGCCATTTTCTCTCAACACTAAGCTTCTGCGAATCCACCATCCACCATAGTCACCATTTCAAGCTTTGGTCCAACCTAGCTTGAGGAGGAGGCTATCATTTGGTATCAAGAGCTTTGGTTCTACAAGAACTAAGTTTCTTGTTTCATGTGTTTTTCTTTCTTGTCTTGTTTCCAAAATCAACTTCTTTTCCACACAAAATTGTGCTGGCAGCAACGTCGTCCATTTTCAAAAAAATACTGCAGCTAGCTCAGTGATCCAAAAATTTATTTCTTTATATCAAAAGAAATTCCTTTGAGTCTAGTTTCCAACAAAAAAAGAATGAACACATTTGGAGTTTTGTAGAGAGAGTTATGAGCAAAATAGTCAACAAAGGTTAGATTTGCCAACATCAGCGTTTTTCATGCGTTTTTATGTTTAGGCTTCCATAGTTTGTGTTGTTTGTGTGTTTTTATGTTTTTTGAGTCTTGCTTCATGTTACCATTTGGTCATCTCATATTTATTGGGTCATTTTTATTTTCAAATCTATCCATGTTGTCTAGAGTCATGTTTAGTACTTTTAATGACATTTTCTCCTAGTTTTGAGCTTTCAAAAATCACAAAAATATATGTTCTTCTTTGTTTTCAAAACTTCACCATATACCACCTTTTGAGTGCTTTTTATTTACATATTTGAGTTCATATTTGTCATTAGACCATTGGCAAATTCCTAGAGTTAAGTTTCCTTTATGTTTGTTTGAGTTTCATGCCCTATTTTGATTCTAGTAGGTTTCTCTTCTATTTTGGCTTCTTGAACCTTTGAGCTACCAAAAGTGTTTTCAAAATCAGATTTGGCATGGTAGTGGGGTGTGTGTTGGTGCTGGAAAATGTGAAAAGAAAGAGAAAAAAAAAAGAATCACAACATTGGGTACATCAAAAGCAAGAAAAAGTAGACAAGCAAAAGCAAAAAGTGAAAAGAAAAGTAAAAAAAGGGACCACTACCACCATGTAAGTACTATAATGTTGATTTGGTGGGCTGATTTACTTGATATACATGCTTTGTCCAACAACCAAGCTTCATGCATTTGATGCAAACAAAAGAGTGTCAATAGTACACCTTTGGCTTAAGGCTTCTAAAGACAAAAAGCATCATTTCTCTAGTATTTTCTTTTTGGTTTTTGTGATCTATTCTAGAGCTTTTCTTTAGGTATTTCTTTTGTGTGTCTAACCTTTGTTCTTAGCCTTTATTGTCTTGTTTGTCTCATTCCTAACTCATGATTTTGTCATCCTAAAATTCCTTTTGAAGAGCTTAGTTCATTTTTGGCCTTTATTTGCTTTATCCTTGGCATTCTACTCTCGGTTTTGGAATTGTAGTGTGGTTTAGGTGTAACATTCCAGTCGAATATTACTAATTTAAATAATTAAAATAGGGAATAAGTGTAAAATCACAATTATGATAATTCTTTTTCCCAAAATGGGGAAAAATTTTAAACATTTATTATATCACAATAAACCAAAATCCACAAATTATAATTGTCGATTACAAATTCTGAATCTAGTAGATAAATGTTTACAAAATGTTTAAAATCCATAAAACAAGAAAACATCATAAAGGCTTTTTCCCAAGCTAGCCCCTCTCCGAAACTATGCTTCACCAACAACACTTGCAACATCATTTGCTCCCGTGTAATGAGTTACACGATCATCGTCAAACACAAGCAGATAGGGTGAGCTCAATAGAATAAAAGTGCACTACACAAAATAATAAATAACCATTCAATATTCCAACACTTCTAATTCTCCCAAGTCTTATCACATAGTATACTATTCTCTCACAACAAGGTAAGAGCATTTCTTTTCTTAAGACTCACAAGCCACAACCCTTAATCCTTGACCTCCAAATCTTCCTCTAGACGCCTCTTGATTCTACATCCTGTGATGATTACATTGATCGATCTTTGTTGTCACGAGTGTCTACTTGCCCCTCCGACTATAGGCCACAACCTAATATTCCACATGCCGGAATAAATTTGTCACGGCCACAATCCGTAACACCAAGTGGAGTTCTCTAATACGAACCGCAGTTCGTATTTGTCCCAATACTACCAAACTTGTCGGATAACACCAAGGAGGGCAATCTTCTAGAACCCATCCGTACGAGTCACGATCTCACAAACTCCACTAGACTTCCAAAACCACCAGGCTACAACCTCGAGTAATCACGTGTTACCCCAATACAATTTGCATTCATAATTGGGTCCCCAGTAAAGCATCACATCAAAACCTTCATCCAAAACTGTGTAGAATCCTCTTTGAAGTCTAATTCAGCACCTGGAACCGCTTGGCACCTCATTCGCATCACCTAGTGAAAACTGGTTCTAGATCATTTGGTAGGACACTTGGCGCCGTCGGACACTAGTCCACTAGATTTTGGTCCAGGCCCAATTCTACAACACACCTCCTAGCGGGACCACTTGCATTGTCAAGCGCCAACTCTCAGGTTTTGCTCCAGAGTTCACTATGTTGCCTATGTCCTGGCTGTTTACACCGTTCCGCCAGACGCCACACTAGTAACTGGTAATTTACTGGTTTTTGGCACTCTAGAATAGGTTCCAATAAACCTATTTACACAAGACACTCAATTCACGCAAAATATTCATCCATGAAAAGTAAATACACTTTCATATCTTTAAGTTGAACTCAAGTACACTATATCACATGGTCATACATAAAACACAATCATATCATTGCTTTCATACATCCCGGAGAATCACAATAAATTCACCTAAAACCATCAAAACAAAGTGTTATACCCAATACAAAATCCTAGACAACCAAACAATATATAAATTAGGAAGAACACATAACCATTACCCCCAAAATATCGCACGGACAATAAAATAGTAATAACAATAATAAAAACAATAACAATAACAATAATAATAACAACAATAATAATAAAACGAAACAATAAATATAAAAATAATAATAATGAAAAGAGTAATAAAATAAAATGAAACAATAATACTAATAAAACAAAATAAAAAAAATAAAAAAATAAAATAAAACAGTAATAATAAAAAATAATAACGATAATAAAATCTCAAATAAAATAAAACAATGAAAATAATAAATAAAATAAT
>Ga0209389_1001240_pt1 | contig 17668 bp, 18 predicted proteins | sample CowpearedBW_FD_187526 | JGI IMG/M metagenome (GOLD analysis project Ga0209389, IMG submission 187526) | Root nodule microbial communities of legume samples collected from California, USA - Cow pea red BW (SPAdes) (version 2) | ecosystem: Host-associated > Plants > Roots > Nodule | place: USA...
TAAAGTAATTTCGTCACAATTATTAAAAAAAAAATAGACACGCCTTTCTTATTTCATTGGTATTCGTGATAATTTGTCAATTACGATAATAATGAATTTAAAATTATATTTATAAAGCTTTAAACTTTGTCCTAAAAAGATATTTGGGTCTAGCTTTTTCGAAGGTCCAAGATCCGTTCACTTGGGATCCCCAAGATCCCTCACAACCACTCACTTTTCATTTTTGCTTCCTTTTCCACAAGATAGTCTCTCCCTTACTCCCTTTTTTTTGTTTCTAACAGAGAGCTCCGCCAGGGTTTGATCAAGACTCTTCTCAAAGCTAACATAACGTCATCCCTCCATCTTCTTAAGCTACGATTGTGTTGTGGTGAGCCTTTGTTAGAGCTTTCTTACGCTGCAATCCTCTCTTTTCAGGTAAGGGAAGCTAGGGTTTGCATGATTTTACAATATTCTGCTTGTTTTGAATTTGTTTCATGTTTATATGGCTTGTTTGTTGTTGTGGTTGCCTGGAAGGTGTTAAAACGTTGTTTGGTTACGAATGTCTGGTTGTTGCATGCGTGAACAGTGGCGAGAGCTGGTGTTTTCGCCCAAGCGAGCACGTCTCTCCTAGGCGAGAGTAGTAGAAGCTCGCTCTGGTTTTTGCTCGAACTCTCGCTCAGGCGAAGAGCTTCCATTTTGAGCGATGAGTTATCTCACTCAGGTGAGGAGGTCTCGCTTAAACGAGAACTCGCAAAAACCTGTTTGCAATCTCGCTTAAGCAAGAATTTTAAGCTTAATCGAGATCAGTTTAGCTTAAGCGAGATCAGTTTAGCTTAAGCGAGAAATTTTAGCTTAAGCGAGACCTAGTTGTTGGATGTTGTTTGATTGCGGGAAAACCGCTTTGTGTGTTATATGATTCTAGAGCGATACACTCTTTTGTGTCAGATTCTTGTGTGCAAGAGTTGTGTCTGTCGGTTTGTGAGCTACAATTTGATCTTGTGGTATCTACGCCGACATCTGGGTTGGTCAACACATCGTCCGTGTGTGCTAGGTGTCCAATGGAGGTAGATGGGCACATGTTTAAAGTCAATCTGATATGCCTACCTCTACAAGGCTTGGATGTGATCTTGTGAATGGATTAGCTCTCCGCCAATCGCTTTCTCATAGATTGTCGGGAGAAGAAATTGTTGTTCTCCAACTCAGAGGAGCCTGAGTTGTTGTCTTCTCACGATGTTATGAAGGAAATCAAGGACAGTGCGCAATGCTTCATGATCTTTGCTTAGTTGGAGGTTGAGAAAGAGGAATGGATAACAGTGATACCCGTGGTGCGGGAGTTTGAGGATGTGTGAAGTACCAGGGTTGTCTCCGAGGAGAGAAGTTGAGTTCTCCATAGATCTGATACCAGGAGCGGGTCCAGTGTCGATAGCTCTTTACCGCATGGCTCCAGCAGAGTTGGTGGAGTTAAAGAAACATGTAGAAGAGTTGTTTGAGAAACAATTTATACGACCTAGTGCTTCGCTGTGGAGAGCTCTAGTGCTATTGGTCAAGAAGAAGGATGGTGGCACGAGACTGTGTGAACTACCGACAATTGAACAAGCTGACTATCAAGAACAAGTACCCCTTCCGAGGATAGATCATCTGATGGATCAGTTGTATGGGGCATCAGTGTTCTCTAAGATTGATCTACGGTCGGAATATCACTAGATTTTGGTGAAGGTGGAGGATATCCAAAAGACTACCTTTAGATCCAAACATGGGCATTATGAGTATGTCGTTATGCCTTTCGGTGTGACTAATGCTTCAACCTTGTTCATGGATTACATGAACATGATCTTTAGGCCATTTTTAGATAAGTTTGTCGTGATCTTCATAGACGACATACTCATTTATTCCAAGACTCATGAGGAGCACGCCGAACACCTGAGGATAGTGTTTGGGATCCTGAGGGAGAAGCAGTTATATGCCAAGCTGTCTAAATGTGATTTCTGGATGAAGAAAGTACAGTTTTTGGGGCATGTTATATCGGCTTAGGGCATAACAGTGGATCCAGCTAAGGTGGAAACGATGATAGAGTGAGAATGTCCCAAGTCAGTGACGGAGGTCAAAAGCTTCGTGGGTTTGGCTGGCTACTATAGGAGATTCATAGAGGGATTCTCCAAGATAATGACGCCTCTAACCCAGCTTACCAGGAAGGTCAACATTTTGCTTGGACTGACAGGTGTGAAGAAAGCGTTCGAGAGCTTAAGCAAAGGTTGACTAGTGCCCCAGTTTTGGTCATCCCCGATGTTAATAAGTCCTTTGAGGGTTACTGTGATGCTTTTCACCAGGGATTGAGTTGTGTGTTGATGCAAGAAAGGAAGGTAGTAACACACACTTTAATGCAACTAAAAATTCATGAGAAGAACTATCCCACCCATGATATAGAGTTGGAAACAGTGGTGTTTGCTTTCAAAATCTGGAGACACTACTTGTATGGTGCACAGTTTTATGTGTTCAGTGATCACAAAAGCCTCAAGTATCTTTTTTATCAGAAGGAGTTGAACATGAGGTAGAGGATATTGATAGAGTTTTTGAAGGACTATGACTTCGAGCTTCTATACCACCCGGAGAAAGCAAATGTAGTAGTTGACGCTTTGAGTAGGAAGACAGGGCATGTGGCTCACCTCATGATTAAGGAGTTGGAGTTGATTGAAAAGTTCAGGGATATGAAGTTGCAAGTGGAGTTGGAGCCATAATTTATTAGATGTAGTACCCTGACTACATCTAGCTACTTTCGGAGCCTGATCAAAGAAAAACATTTGATGGATGTTAGTTTGCAAAAGGTAAAAAGGTTGCTTGGATCAGACGAAGCAAAGGAGTTTACCTTACGTAGTGATAGTGTGCTGAGGTTCAGAGGCATAATTTGTGTGCTAAGATTCAAAGGCAGAATATATGTGCCGAATGATGATGAAGTAAGAAGGTTGATTCTTGAGGAAGGGCACAAAAGTCGTCTTAGTTTGCATCCTAGCATGACTAAGATGTACCAAGACCTCAAGGAAACCTTCTTGTGGCAAGGTATGAAGAAGGATGTTGCACAGTTTGTATCTACCTATTTGACTTGTCAAAAGGCAAAGGTGGAGCATCAAAGACCCAGTGGGACGCTCTAATCGTTGGATATACTGGTGTGGAAATAGGATAACATAACTATGGATTTTGTTACCCATTTGTCACGAACCTTGAGAGGTCATGATGCTATATGGTTTGTGATAGATCGGTTAATCAAGACTGCTCACTTTTTGGCAGTGAATTTGAGGATGTCTATGGCCAAGTTGGCTTAGCTATACATCAAGGAGATTGTGAGGCTGCATGGAGTGCCCAGTAGCATAGTGTATGATCGAGACCCGCACTTCACCTCTAGGTTGTAGTAGACACTACAGGATGCTTTGGGGAGCAAGTTGAGGATGAGTTCTGCCTATCATCCTCAAACAGATGGGCAGTCAGAGCGAGTGACAGTCCTTGAAGGATTTGTTGAGAACATGCATCTTGGATCATCTCGGTAGCTGGGATGAGGTGTTACCGCTAGTGGAGTTCACCTATAACAACAACTACCAGACGAGTATTGAGATGACACCTTATGAAGCCTTGTATGGAAGGAGATGTCAGACTCCCTTGTGTTGGTATAAGGATGGCGAGTCAATTTTAGTTGGGCCAGAATTGTTGAAATAGACCACGTAGAAGGTGAAATTGGTGAGAAATAGGATGCAGGCATCTCAAAGTAGGAATAAGGCATATGCAGATCGAAGAAGGAGGCCCTTGGAGTTCGCAACTAGGGATCATGTGTTCTTGAGGGTGACCTAAACCACTGGTGTGGGAATAGGCTATCCGCTCAAGGAAGCTTGCTCCTAAGTTCTTGGGTTCATATCAGATCTTGAGAAGGATAGGGGTTGTGGCTTACGAGATTGTTTTACCTCCGTAGTTGTCTAATCTTCATCCAATTTTTCGCGTATCCCAGTTGCAAAAGTATGTGTTTGACCCCTCTCACGTGTTGGAGGTTGAGAATGTGCAAGTTAGGGAGGATCTAACAGTGGAGGTACAACTAGTTGGTTTAGAGGATCACCGAATCGAGGAACATAAGGGAAAACCCATCAGTCTTGTCAAATTCATCTGGGACCGGAGGACATGTGACTCTACATGGAAACTAGAGGAGGATGTAAGGAAGTTATATCTACATATGTTTTCTGGTAAATCCCAATTTTCGTGGTCAAAAATTTTTATTGTTGGAGAGATGTTGTGAGACCCCTTTTTATTTAAACTCGGTCCTAAAAAAGGTTTGGACCTAGCCTTTTTGAGGGTCCAAGATCAACCCACTTGGGACCACCAAGACCCCCTTACAGCCACACACTTTTCATTCTGCTTCCTTTTCCACAAGACAACCCTTCCCTTACTCTTTTTTTTCTTTAACAGAGAGCTCCGCTAGGGTTTGATCAAGACTCTTCTCAAAGCTAACATAATGTCATCCCTCCATCTTATTAAGCTAATGTTATGTTGTGGTGAGCCTTTGTTAGAGCTCTCTTACGTTACAATCCTCTTTTTCCAAGTAAGAGAAGTTAGGGTTTGCATGTTTTTACAATATTCTGCTTGTTTTGATTTTGTTTCATGTTTATATGGCTTGTTTGTTGTTGTGGTTGCCTGAAAGGTGTTAAAACGTTGTTTAGTTACGAATGTCTGGTTGTTGCATGCGTGAACAATGGCGAGAGCTGGTATTTTCGCCCAAGCGAGCATGTCTCGCCTAGGTGAGAATAGCATAAGCTCGCCCTGGTTTTTTCTCAAACTCTCACTCAGGCGACGAGCTTCTGTTTTGAGTGATGAGTTATCTCGCTCAGGCGAGGAAGTCTCGCTTAAGCGAGAACTCGCAAAAACCTGTTTGCAATCTCGCTTAAGCAAGAATTTTTAGCTTAAGCAAGATCAGTTTAGCTTAAGCGAGATCAGTTTAGCTTAAGCGAGATCAGTTTAGCTTAAGCGAGACCAGTTTAGCTTAAGCAGGACCAGTTTAGCTTAAGCGAGAACTTTTAGCTTAAACGAGAACTTTTAGCTTAAATCATACAAGGATTTTTCAGCAAACACACATGGTTCTCTTTTCCAACCTCAAGGAATCCATCTGGCTGTGACATATAAATTTGCTCCTCTAAATTCCCATGCAAGAATGCAGTTTTCACATCAAGTTGCTCTAACTCCATATCCAAGGCTCATCATAATAGAGATTTTCAGCCACTGCCAAGGCATACAAAACATAGTTATGTTAGGTTTTACAGAGGGGGTTTCACTGGGGAGAACAACACCAATGAGATATGAGCCTAACCACATAAGATACTGACACCACTCTCAACCCAAAACCTTAAGGCAATAGGTTTATGGGTCTTTATTCTTATATAGTGCTCTATTTTTCTCAATTTTGGTCAATGTGGGACTTAGACTCACACTTGGATTCTTAACAATCTCCCCCTTAAGGGTGAGTCCCTTCAACCACATTGGTACACTCCCCCTCCAGCGGAAGTTGCCCAACCACGAGTACTCCTTTTCTGCCCTTTTATGTACCGCCGTTATTCTTAACGGGACACGCTTTACCTGAAACCCTTACCTGGGACCTTTGTTAGGAAGACTTTCGATACTAGAACCATACTGTACTCGTCTGAGCCGGTTTTAACCATCGGCTCTGATACCACTTGTTAGGTTTTTAAGGAGGGGGTATCATTGGGGAGATACAACACCAATGAGATCTGAGCCTAACCACATAAGACACTGACACCACTCTCAACCCAAAACCTTAAGGCAATAGGTTTATGGGTCTTTATTCTTATATAGTGCTCTATTTTTCTCAATTCTGGTCAATGTGGGACTTAGACTCACACTTGGATTCTTAACAATCTTCCCCTCAAGGGTGAGTCCCTTCAACCACATTGGTACACTCCCCCTCCAGCGGAAGCTGCCCAACCACGAGTACTCATTTTCTGCCCTTTTCTGTACCGCTGTTATTCTTAACGAGACACGCTTTACTTGGAACCCTTACCTGGGACCTTTGTCAGAAAGACTTTCGATACTAGGACCATACTGCACTCGTCTGAGCCGGTTTTAACAATCGACTCTTATACCACTTGTTAGGTTTTACAGAGGGGGTTTCACTGGGAAGAACAACACCAATGAGATCTTAGCCTAACCACATAAGATACTGACACCACTCTCAACCCAAAACCTTAAGACAATAGGTTTATGGGTCTTTATTCTTATATAGTGCTCTATTTTTCTCAATTCTGGTCAATGTGGGACTTAGACTCACACTTGGATTCTTAACAAGTTAGTATCAAAAACACATGTAACATCTGCATACCTTACAGGTTTCCTGATTTCTCTTTGTGTTCTTCTTGTTGCTATACTTTGATCCAAATTTTCTTTATTTGAATCTTCAACCTCAAGCTCCACCTTTTGATGAATTCCCTTATTCCCTACAATATTTCCAACCTCCTCTTTTTGGCCAAACATAGCAGACTCACTAAAAGTAACATCTATGCTAATAATAAACTTTTTATTTCTATTATTTTCAGTACACCATAGTCTATATCCTTTGACACTCATAGGATACCCAAGAAATATACATTTCATTTCCCTAGGCTCTAATTTACCATCATTCACATGAGCATAAGCAGGACAACCAAATATACGTAAACCAAAATAATTAGAAGGTTTACCAGACCATACCTCTTGAGGAGTCTTTAAATCAATAACAGTAGATGAAAACCTGTTCACCAAATAGACAACAATATTAACTACTTCAACCCAAGAGAGACCAACATTTAAACGCATGCACCGAGCACGTTGAAGTAGTGTTTGATTCATCCGTTCAACAACACCATTCTGATGTGGTGTATGTCGTACTGTAAGGTGCCTGACTATACCTGCTTCTTTGCAGTAATCATCACACACTGTATTGCAGAACTCTAGTCTATTATATGTTCTTAGAGTCTTGACTTGTTTCCCATTTTGTTTCTCAACCATAGTCTTCCACTCCTTGAACCGTACAAACACTTCATCCTTGGTCTTCAAAAATTACACCAAAACCTTTCTAGAGTAGTCATCGATAAAGGTCACAAAATACCTGCATCTTCCATGAGACAAGGCAAGGGAAGGACCCCATAAATCAGAATGAACATATTGTAATTTTTCAGTTGAAGTGTGCTTACCATGACAAAATTTCAACCTGCGTTTTTTACCCATAACACAAGATTCACAAAACTTCAATTTCCCTGTCATCGCTCCACCCAACAATCCTTGTTTACTTAACACAGCAAGACCACGTTCACTCATATGACCCAATCTACGATGCAATAATTCTTTATTATCAACACTCTAAGGAATGGGATACAAACACCGTTCCCTAAAAGGAATGGCTAAGCATAATTGTTCCAGTTTCAAGATCTGAAAAATCTGAGCAAGAACAAATTTTCTTTATCTCTCTAATTTCCTCTTCCCTTTTTCACTTACCACTATATTATCCTTTTTTTCTCTTATATAGGCCTTTCCCCCGTTTGATAAGCATGAAGACGTGCCTATTTACTTGCCAGTATCTGGCTTGATATATAGCCTTTATTTTAGGGATATCTTAACTTCCCCCTTTTATCACGTTATAACCGTTTACAACAGACACCTCATACTTGCACTTCGACAGGTTTTTAGGGATGTTTTAATGGGCCTCAAGTCGCAAAATAATAGTGGTCCAGGCTTTTTAACTGAAATCGGTCAAATCGGAACCCAATCGCTTATCTGAGCTACTAAAGTATAACTCGGATGCCGAGATGGTAAGCCAGGGATAGTAGGTAAGAATAACCATCATTTATGTCAGGCACATTTTTAACCCGTTGTCACAAATGATCAACACGTGGCTGTTTAATCTACGAAATCTGGTTTCGCCAAGGTAGGAAAGGCAACCCTTAATCACGATAAAGTAATGAAGGGTTGGATGACTGTGTACTATCCCTGGCTTACCATCTCAGCATCCGAGTTATACTTTAGCAACTCGGATAAGCGATCGAGTTCCGATTTGACCGATTTCAGTTAAAAGGCCTGGACCACTATTATTTTGCGACTTGAGGCCCCTTAAAACATCCCTAAAAACTTGTCGAAGTACAAGTATGGGGTGTCTATTGTAAACAGTTATAGCTTGATAAAAGGGGAAAGTTAAGATATCCCTAAAATAAAGGCTATATATCAGGCTAGATACTGGCAAGTAAATAGGCACGTCTTCATGCTTATCAAACGGGGGCAAGGCCTATATAAGAGAAAAAAAGGATAATATAGCGGTAAGTGAAAAAGGGAAGAGGAAATTAAAGAGATAAAGAAAATTTGTTCTTGCTCAGATTTTTCAGATCTTGAGATTGGAACAATAACATAAATTTCATGTTGTAGCTTTCCTTTCAAACAACCATAGCACCTTTGAAAACTGTAATTTGTCCATCTTTTCCTGAAAAATTGTACCCTTGTTTGTCTAAGGTACCAACAAAGATCAAGTTCTTTTGCAAGCAAGAACATACCAAGCGTCAAACGTTCTAACAATGCCATCATACATTTTTATCTGCACAACGCCCTTCCTTTCACACCAAGCTCCTCATCATCACCCAACTTTACACTGCCATTCCATTCTTTAAATGAATTGAACAACTTCTTGTTAAAAGTCATGTGATAAGAAGCACCGGTATCCATGACCCATGTATCAGCAGAACCAATAGTACTGACCGTCAAAACATCTCCGCCATTTCTTTCATCTGAGCTCTCACCAGAGACAACTGCACTAGAACAAGCAACAATTGCTCTGGCATTATTATTTCTTTCTTTCTTCAGTTGTGGACAATTCTTCCTTATGTGCCCCACCTCTTTGCACTTGTAACATCTCATTTTCTTTGACTTTGAAAGTGAATTACTTTAAAATTTTCATATGATTTCGGCAGAGAACATAACAAATAATAACTTGATCCTCGTCTTCAAGATGATCTCTCAAGAGAATCAAATTGTGTGCTTTTTCCAACATCAAGTTCTTCGCATCATCTGTCATAGTCGCGGGTAATTGATCTGCACCCTCTAGTGTTGGCTGCAACGCACTCCTGATGCACCAGAACCACATTCATCAATTTCCACAAAGTGAAATCATTCGATCCATATCAATATCGAATTTGTACGAATTCATTGCGTTTCTCCAGAGTAGGTCCTTAGCGTAACCTAGAGCTTTGGATACCACTTGTTAGGTCTATAGAGGAGGGGGTTTCACTGGGGAGAATAAACACCAATGAGACCTGAGCCCAACCACATAAGGAATTGACACCACTCTCAACCCAAAACCTTAAGGCAATGGGTTTGTGGGTCTTTATCCTTATATAGTACTCCACTTTCTCATTTCTAACCAATGTGGGACTTAGACTCACACTTGAATTCCTAACAATTCTTTTAATTATTCTATAATGTACCAAGATAGAGTTAGCTGACATCTTCATTTAGCTGCCAAATTATACTACAGGAATCTATGTGGAAGAAGACCAAATGTAACAAAAGTATTCGCAACTGAAATAATTCACTTTCCTTTCAAGAAGAAGAACAACAATCTCATTGTCTACTCTTTACATATAAGCTCAGGGTAAGAGGCAAGTTTCCAATGATGTGCACCGATGATTGCCAAACCACAAATAAAAAAAGAAAATAAAAACTTCACAAAATAAACTAATTCTACCCAATGTTATCTCACTTGTAAAAGCCAAGCCGATATTAGGAGAGCTCCCTATCTCACCCACGAAGTGTAGTAGCAGGGGTGTCCAAAAAATTCAAACAATTAAAATCAATCCATATTTATGCATATCCAAATCACTTTAAGTTCACTTTATTGTATTGGTTTCATATCCAAATCCATTCTTTTGGAAATCAAATCCAATTCAATTAATTAGATAGTTGTTTGGGATTTTGAAAATTCCAAAAACCAATGGCCATCCTAAAACGTTTCAGTTGGGTGGTCTCAACTTTTTACCTGATTTTGATCGGATATGTTTTTGTTGGTCTAGGTCAAAGCATTAGCACCTCAATCATCCTTGATTGGTTCATCATCAACTCAGCCTCGGTTGAGATATCACTGGTTCATCCATCCACGACCAATTGCTCATCTCCCGCTCAACCTCAGCTGTATGGTCTATTCATCATCAGCTTGACCATGATCACAACCTGGAAATCGTTTGACACCAAAGTCAGGGCATTGTTGCCACAACCTTAATCACAATATTGTTGGCTCAACTGAAGAAGTTTTAGTTTAACCCTAGCTGAAGAATCTTTGGATGACTTCAACCCAAGCATCTTTCCGTCAATCATGTCTCAGTTAGTAGTATCGATCAAGATATCTTTCAGATAATCTCGATAAAATCATCTTTCAGTAAACTTCAGCTAGGACATCTTTAACTTAACTTCAGTTAAAGTATCACTACTTTGGCTTCGTCTAGGCCATCTCCAGCTTGATTTCATCAAATCAGCTTTCAGTTTCAAACCAATTTTTGCAATATAAAACCAAATTTAAAGCCAAACTGATTCTAAAACCAATTAAAAAAATCCAAACAAATTTTATCCAATTAAAGAGATATGGATGATTTGGTTCAGATATGAATGGATATTTAAAGATTCAATCCATGCCCATTAGAAGAGAGCAAAACAGAAAGGCAAGCCATCAAAAGTAGTCTTACATATCCAATTAGCAACTGTTATAGTGAATTGAGTGTTGAAAAAATATGAAAATAACTTGTATTCCAAGTCTCGCTTCTTTGGTGTCATGCATTGAGACAATTGGGAAAAAAAACTCCCTGTCTCAATGTACATCCTTCAACGGGGCACACACAGGCTCTACGCAAAGGGACTTATATAGAAAAGTGTACACGATACACTTTTTCATTCAATCATTTTCCAAATCCATGGATTCGATCAATTAGGCATTTCCAAACATCAAACAGCAGCACCATTACACGCTCGCCACAATTGCGAGACCAAACCATCAGACTCCAAATATCAAATTGAACACATAATCTTTCATAACGAAAACAGAAAGACTATGCTAATTACTGAAAGCGCCATAGGACATTGCCAGCAACACTGTACAATCCATGTTTCCATAAAACGATTGCAACCCAATAACCTCCGATCAATAATGAACCAAAAAACACAGTCTTTCTGCACGATCAATTAATGGGTCCCTCCTAATTCCGATTGATTTTTTAAAAGAAGAGACCAAAATCCAATCTTTCACCAATATCACCCACACAACGTTCATATCCGAAACAAACACCAAAAGAAGAAAAAGAAAGCAAGATTCTTTTACAAGTATAAATATTGTGAAATAAAAAAAAGGATCGAATAGAAATAGAATTTGAAGAGAAGAGGGAGAATACGTGCCCGAGAAAGAACGTTATGAGCGAGGGCAAGAGGGAATAATTCTTAAAGGGACTTTTCTTAACAGAAATATTCATAAAATTTCTTATGTATACATGCAAATTAACTAACTGAAAATTAAATAGAGAAAAAATACAAATGATGTTAATATTTAAGGAAACAATATCCTTAAAAATGAATAAGGGAAATAATCTATTGAAATACTCATTCCTTCTCTTAAACATAAATAAATTGTAATTACTTTTTTATTTAATAATTTTTAAAATGTAATTAATTTAGTTAATATTTGAGATTTGATTAAATTATTATATTATATAGTTGTTTTATAGAATAACATTTTACGAAAAAATTAATATATTAATAAATTAATTAAATTTTTAAACATTTATGAAGTTAGTTTATGTTTACCGTTAGAGTCTCTTAAATGATTGCTTCACCCAAAAGTAGTATCACGAATATCAGCGTCGACCTTATTACGGTATTATGAAAATAAAAAAGCTTTTTTTTTTCTCTTTAAATATTTAGGACAATGATTTTTTTCCAATTGGATATTATAATAGTTAAACCGGAACGAATTTGTGTCAATTAATTAATTGACCGGATTTACTGAAGTAATAAGTAATTGAATATGTAATAACAATAATAATAACCGATTCCAGTAATATTTATTAATTAAAAAAATAAAAATAAGGATCTTCTTAATGAATAAAACATTGATTAAGAATAATATTCATTATTTTATTTTATTTGTCATAAAAATATACTTAAGTGTTATTTAATTTTATTTAATGTTTACTAATAAAAATTTTAAAAATAATTTAATAATAAAATATTCTATTTTAATGTTAAAAATTTAAATATAATTAAAAATCAAAAATTTAAATTAACATAAAAACTAACAACAAATAGAGTTAAATGATAAAAGGTTTAGAAAAATAATTAAAATATGAATTTGAGATTCTTTCTGAATTTTCCATAATTTTTTGTAACATTTCTTTTGATTTAACAAAGTTCCATGAATTAAGAAATATACAATATTTTAATATTTGAAATTATTAATTATAAATACATAAAATTAATAATATAAAAATTGTAATTATTTAAATTTTTAAGTGAAATACTGGACTTTAATTTACATTTTCAAGCATTAGAGAGTTTTTTTTTATGTTTTAGTAAAAATCTTAAAACATTTAAAATACTTATTTTGTATTAGAAGAATGTTATTTAAAAATTTCAAAAAATAAATATATTTTTATAAAATATGTCATATAAAATTATATTATTTCAATTAATATAATAAACTATTCCAATTTTTATTATAAAAATAATAAAATTAATAATCATTATTTATATTTTAACCGATGTCCTAACGTTCTCCTAAAATAAAAATAAAAACTCATCTGTAGTTGTTATTACAAGTATTGTATCGTAAAGAAAAAATTATTACAAGTATTTTATTTTTAGAGAAAGATAACGATTATTGAAGCACATATTTAATATTTAGAGATAGGATTGACCAAATTACTTAATTACGTGTTTATTCAAATTTATTAAAATAAATGACTAAATTATAGATTTCTTTAAGTCAAAATAAAAGTGGTAGTAAAAAACATCCATAACATCTTAAATTTAACTTAAATTATTTTAAAAAGTTAAATTTTCTATAATAAGTAGTATACTTTAATTGAAATTTATGTTTTTTAAGGTTCATAAAGATTAAATATATTTTTTATCTTTTATTTTTTGATGAATTTCATACAAAATTAGTCTAATTTTTAAATTTTGAACTAATTTAGTCTTTTAATTTTAAAAATATATAAATTATTCATTTATATAATCTTAACAAAAATTTTATGTAAAAAAATAAATTTACGTATTTCTAAAGTTCAATAACAAAAACAATATACAATATGATAAAATTAATTATCTATTTTAAACATTATTCATTTTGAAGGTTAATTTTATTCTCAAATACCTTAAATGATTAGAAAAGTAAAATGTATTTAAACGTTTATTAACTTTAATTACCAAGCAATGTCAGATTACGGAAATAAGCTCCCAATTAAGAAGATTCCTTCTAATATTACATTATTTTTTGTTTCCATGGGAAATGAGAAGTTATTTCTTTTAAATAACTTTTTCTTTATTACAAAATCAATATTTGGATATGAAGTTTTTAAAAATAATAATTAAATAAATCATTATATTCAAAATATTTTGTTGTAATACATTTAATAGTCTTTTATTACTTAAAACTTGAGATTAAAAATAATTTAAATATGCACTTTTTTAACCCTCTAAAATGCACTTATAATAAACTCCAAACGTGAACTATAATGATAATAAACTTGAGGTTACAATAATAATAAAAAAAAGTATTCGTTTGATATAAATTTTGAAATTTATTCTTCAATATTCTAATTTATACAAAATAAAACGGACACGAAGAGGAACAGAGTATACAAAATTTGGCTGAAACAAGAGTTTGAAATTTGAAACAATATTTCGAACAGAACAGTTTTAACAACTAATTCGTGATGATAGAACAGGTCCTAATAATATCGTAATTGGCACTAATTATTATAATTAGCTACTAATTAGATACTAATTAGTAATAACAATGGTTCTGATTCAGGTTGTAACTTATCATCTGACACTACATTGACGTGGTCTGTTTTCATTCCATCCTTACGCGCCACGTGTCCGTTAAACACATAGTTAGAAAAAATATATAATAAATTAAAATTAAAACTATTCTTACTTTCTGGTTGCTTCGTCCAGGTTCAAAGAAAACTGCGCTTGTATTATTATTTTATTATTACGATCCTTATATTATTATTAAAACATTATATCATTATTGTTATTAAGTTATTAATTATTGTTATTATTACCTAACAGAATAAAAACACACATCGTAAGAACTAAGAGGATTCGGTACAATCTATGGTTCCTTCGTAACCAAACTATTTCCCCCTTCAAATTCTTCCAAAATCACGTTATTCAGGTTCGTTCATTCCTGTAGTGGACTTTTCTCTATTTTTATCATTTTTTTTCTTGATTTGGGAGTTTTAGGGTTTTGGGTTTCGGTGTGTCTTCATGTTTTTCAGGTTGCTCCGATTTTTGTTTTCTTTAGCTAATTCATTTGATCATGATTTTCTTATTTTGTTTTTATCAATCGAACGAATCGTTATTTCAATTTCCAGCTTAAATTGTCGAATTTAATTTTACTTTGTTATTTTATCTAATTTTCGTTGCATGGTTGACGATGATCCTGTAAAATAACTTTTGATCACATAGAATAGAAAATAAAGGATTTGAAGTTACCTTATATCGGGAAATTTTATCACAGTTTTCTGTTGTTGTGAATCCGGTTGTAATGATTTTTTTCTCCCTTTGGGCTTTGTGTTGTTATAGGGATAGTAAAATCATGGCAACTGCAACCATGGCTACTGCAGCAGGTGCAGCTGCCCTTCTGTATTACACATTGAACCGGAAATTGCAGACTCAGGATGCAATAGATGAAGATGCTGAAGAAAATGGAAGTGAAACGACTGATACGCCATTAGGCAGTGCTCGTATTTCTCATCCGTTAATCCAAGCCCCTGGAACCTGGTTAGAGACAATTTCAACGTTGTCTGAGACTCTCAGGTTCACGTATTCGGAGACGCTTGGGAAATGGCCAATTGGGGATTTGGCGTTTGGTATCAGCTTTCTGCTCAAGAGGCAGGTAATGGCAATGCGTACATTTTGATTCTTTGTTGGTGTCCTGATTTGAAGCAGCTGAAAAAACAAGAAAATTGTGGCGTTTTCTTTATCTATATGTAACATTGGATGCATTTAAGTAGTAAGTGGAATGTATTATATAGTATGAATGCCAGTTGCATATTGTTTAGGTGAAACTATAATTGATCAGAAATGGTAGTCGCAACATGCACATAACATGCGACAGACACATTTCACTTAATGGATTGCACATCACTGAAATTGATGAATGAAAGGTGAAGAGAGATAAAGGGAAAGAAAATGGCAGTGTTCAAGAAAGTTACGTGAGTTAGTTGAACTTTTTCATGTATAAATAACATTATTGATGATTGAATAGTTAATGCCTCCCATCTCAATACAAAAAATTATGGTCTCTAAGGAAGTAATCCTACATTTGGATAGCTGTTATAATTTATATTATCTCTGAAGTGTTCCTTACACTTTATAAGTTTTGTTTTATTTTACATTTTGAACCTTCTCAACGTCACAGCAGGGGATTGGTATCATGACTTGCAATATTTGAACTCCTGTTTCTTGTGAATCATTGCCCCTTTTAAGTTGACAAATTAGATCATTCTTGGGTTTTATCATTTTCATATAACTTCTGTTTATACTTACTATGCGAGTAATATGGCTAAGGTAGCTTAGTGGTCAGACTATTTTCTGCAAAATGAATCCTCAGAAGACCGTTCACGTGACCTCTTCTACTTTATATGACAATCCTTGGAAGACATGATAATGATTTCCAAACAGAAGTTGACAAATTAGATCATTCTTGGGTTTTATCATTTTCATATAATTTCTGTTTATACTTACTACGCGAGTAATATGGCTAAGGTAGCTTAGTGGTCAGACTATTTTCTGCAAAATGAATCCTCAGAAGACCGTTCACGTGACCTCTTCTACTTTATAGACAATCCTTGGAAGACATGATAATATGATTTCCAAACAGAAGTCCTGAACTACTGAATTTCTTCATCTCAGCTCTACATAAGTAGAAGAAAAGTTTCTGTGTAATAATGGTTTGGGCCACTTTAATTTCTTCATGTTAAGCTGTAGTTTGTGTGTAATAATCACGCATTTTTGTATTCCAATCCTTAAATTTGGACATAAATGTGATGCTTATTTTTAGTTTTTGGCCCTTTAAAATCAATCTGGTTGGTATAAAATAAATGCTTACAGTATCTCTGTTGTTCGGCTAAGATATTCTGAATTGATTCATATTAGGAATGAATTCTGTGGATGTACCCAGGAAGGAGTAGATTTTGTGGCCAAGAAAATCGATTTTGAGTAAGAACTAAGACCTACTAGTTTTTCAAACAAGGTCACCAAACCTCAAAAATAAATTGACTGGTTGGATCCTGTAGTTTTCTGAATGTATCCCAACAACTATGATTCAAAAGTTGCTATACAGTATAATATCTGGGAAAAATCATTTGTAAAGTCAATTGTTTTACTGTCTAATCCAAATGGACCCCTAGATACTAGACTGTTGATACTCAGAACATTATCTGTGTTTAACATGAAAAATGTAGTTTCTGGTTTTGGTGCTTCCTTCTTTTTTATTTTATTTTATTTAAGTTTGATCCTTTGATTTAGTTTCTTAATTATATCTTGCAGGGGAACTATCAAGTTGACAGTGAATTTTGTGGTAAGGATAGTGTACAGCTGAAAGGACCTGAGATTACTGCTGAACTTAAGTATCTCTTGAAGTTGTTGACCCTGTGCTGGCATTTTTCAAAGAAGCCCTTTCCCTTGTTTTTAGACGAGACTGGCTACACTGAAGAAAATGTTCTCCTTCGGGAAGCCAAAGCAGGAGTAAGTCTTGTTTGAATTTTCAGAAAACTTTATAGCAGTTCAGTATCTGTACCCTGTGTTGACTATGCTGTTGATAGTTATTTTATACATTTTCTTTTGAGAAAGGATGGCAGGCTGCATCAACAGAGGGTGTTGTTTTAGGCTAGTCAAATGTGGAATGGGATAAAAATTTGATAATAGATTTTTTTTTTTCTTTTTGTTTCATTTTGGAACATTTTTTGAATTTTTTTTTTGATGGGGTGAGGCGCTTGGCACAATTGAATCTGATGAATAAGTAATACTTGCTACCATTTCAGTGATCTGTATTCATTTGGTAAAGACAACGTAAGTTTAAACCTGCTGTTCATTTGTCATGCAGATTTTAAAACCAGCTTTTACAATAATTGTTGATCATGACATGAGATGCCTTTTGCTGTTGATTCGTGGCACACATAGTATCAAAGATACTCTAACAGCTGTTACGGGAAGTGTGGTACCATTCCATCACACTGTAGTTCACCAGGGGGGCGTTAGAGATTTGGTTTTAGGTTATGCCCACTGTGGAATGGTTGCTGCTGCTCGATGGATTTCAAAGCTTGCAACTCCTTGTCTCCTTGAAGCACTTGGTCACTACCCTGATTATAAAGTCAAGGTAAAGATATTAATTTTTTTTTTTTTTGTAACATTCCTT
>Ga0209389_1001241_pt1 | contig 17666 bp, 10 predicted proteins | sample CowpearedBW_FD_187526 | JGI IMG/M metagenome (GOLD analysis project Ga0209389, IMG submission 187526) | Root nodule microbial communities of legume samples collected from California, USA - Cow pea red BW (SPAdes) (version 2) | ecosystem: Host-associated > Plants > Roots > Nodule | place: USA...
CTAATCCCAGGAATCATAGATTAAAAAAAAGTGAAGATCATTGAAACAGAGTTTTGAATTGATTTTTCACCTCAATTACTGCACTTTGCTTTGCAGTGAGACAACGAGGCGACTTTTTGGTCACCTTACCAGTCTTGGGATCAAGTAGTGACAATATTCTTGAAACTCTAGCTGGTTCCTTCGCATGGTGTATATGAAACTCCAACTGCAGATATTCAAGAAGAAAATTGATTTTTTTTTCTCCAAGAATAAAATGGAAAATAAAGTGAACGTCATTTGAATAGAACAAACCTGTGTGCCCACCAATATTGGACTTGCACCATCCAACACTAGCACTTTCAACTCCAAATGCTTAGCAACTGCAACAGGAAAGTCAGGATGGCATAGTACATCTCCTGCCATCACCTGATTTCCATCGACACCTTGCAATGTTACAGCTACATTATCTCCAGCTCTTGCAACAGTGCAGGCATTAGAGTCACGCTCCAATGAGCGTACTGTTCCCACTACAGCTGAAGGCATAACTAAGACCTACAATTTTATAAAAAAAAATAGTTATAGGGGAAACAGATTCATGTCACGTAATAAAATCTAAGAAAAAAAACTGTGCCCTTTGAGACATTATTTTCTCAATTTTCATGCTACACAAATTTCCAGGATAAAAGTTGTAGGTAAACATCCTTTGTAGCCTAAGCATTGTGTAACCAAATAGCCAGGGGGAAAACGACACGTTTAAAAATAACTGTATGAAATAAGTTCATTAAGTAAACAGTTGTTTCATAATAAATAGTAAAACTTCACAAGTTTCGAGTTTAATTTATATATACTGTAAGCATAAAATATTTTTAATCAAACATTCAACAAAAATCTACCATATCCCCTCAATATATTAATTTGTAGGATACTAATCTAGTAAATGGTAAAACCTAAGAGGAAGTTTGTACCAAAACATTTATACTGATAGTGCATGTAAATTCAATTACAAAGTTTTGGTCCTTGGCTTTTTACTGAGTCCTTTTCAACATATTTATTTTATTCTCTACCAAGTACATACAATAAAAACACTGGGAATGATATATTTATCTGACATTAATATGCCTGGCAGGAACTCAGTTTCATATCAGTAAATAATCTAATTTGTTGGAGTGTACCAAATTTAAATTTTTAATTTGATAACACATCAATAGACATAACATTTCCTAATCGGTACCTTAGATCCAGTCCGAAGAGCTCCTGCTTCCAGTTTACCAGAAGCAGATGCCTGTCCAAGCATAGTTGATTTGATGACATCACATACTGGCATTAGTAGAGGTTTTGAAAATTCTCTAGTAGGAGCTTGGAGAGAGTCAATCGCATCTAACAGATAAGGTCCACCATACCTGTTCACAATGAACACAACCATAATTCTAATAGCATTATAAATTGCGTACAATTCGAAACAAAAATGAAATTGACTTGCGAAAATGCAATCACACCAAATGCAAACCTAGATTTCCAATATATAAACACTGACTATATGGTAGCATAAAAGCTGCCAAGCTATCAGTGTTTTTATTTTAATCAACTAGAGCAGTACCCTTGTTAACAGTATAGGGCTATGGGCTCTATCCCATTGCACAGTTCCAGTGTCTTTTTTCACTAATATTTACAATATTACCTATATAACAGAAGTTTACAGAAAAACAAATAAACCCATCCTTTCCATAGTCCTCTTTATTGCCTGTAATGAACAGTAAAAATCAGACTGAGTATCAAAGATATACCAGTTTTTGAAACGAGTGTCAGAAGGGGATGCCACCAAATTTTGATTTTCCATGGCACTCATAGGAATCCAAGATAGAGAAGAATCTTTGAAACCACATGAGTGCAGAAACGCTCCCAGATGCTGCCTTATAAAATCAAACCGATCTTTGGTGTACGCAACAGCATCCATCTTGTTTACAGCAACTATGACCCGATCAACACCAAAACTTCGGATAAGTTGTGCATGCTCCCTTGTTTGCCCTTTGCTGCCATCCATACCAGCTTCAAATGAACCAAGCGAGGCATCTATAACAAGGATTGCAGCATCTGCTTGTGTTGCCCCAGAAATCATGTTCGGGACAAAATCTTTATGGCCAGGAGAGTCGAGCAAAACAACATGATATTTCTTGGTGTCAAAATAAGCAACAGCAACTGTCATAGTTATTCCCCTTTCTCTTTCTTCAGAGCTTTCATCTAGTGCCCAAGCATAAGCAAAAGATCCCTTGCCCTGATTAACAAAAACAAGGAGCAGAAATTGGCACTAAGTCATACAAAATCAGGCATTAAAAGTACAAAAAAAGACAGCGACAGTGAAAATACCTGTAACTTGGCCTCCCTTTCATACTTGTGCATCTCTTTCTGGGAAATCCGTCCCAATAGGTGCAGTAACCTACCAGATAGGGTTGATTTTCCAGAATCAACATGGCCAACCTACAATAGACAAACTCAAAAATATTATACTTTTATTCCTAGAACTATTTTCTGGAGCATATAAAAGAATTGCTGCCATTCACATACAATTGCAAGATTCAGCTGAGTCAATGTATCTTCAGCTTGTTGAGGTAGCATCCATTTTTCTGGCTTATAAGAAACACGTGAATGAGGTTTCTTAGCATTAGTATTGTCTGAATTTCCAGATCTTACATCAGCAGTCATGTTGAAATTGCTGGAAATACTTTCCGGTTTTCCATCTTTGGCAGAAGGGAAACTATTCTTATCACTTTCCTTGACTTTTGACAGTGCAGACGAACTACCAGACTTCTCTTTGCTCGATTGAATATCAATTGTACCATTTTTCAAAGAGTTTATTTTATTAATGTTTTCACCTTTGTCTTTTGGCAGAGATCCTGGCAAGCTGTTTGATGTTTTACCACTTGCTTGCAGACCAGTTGCTACATTTTTTGAAAGCTTGCTCTTGGCTGAACTATCCTGCCTGCTTTTTTGCGTTAAGGAAGATAAGTTGTTTGAACTTTCAGCATTTGATTGAACAGAGAGTTCATTTATCTCTCTGATGCTTGATGAAAGTTTCAAACTTTTTTTGTTTGTAGCATTGTCTGAAAAAATATATAAATAAGTTAGATTAATATTTATGTACATTAACTAGAATGTGAAGACAATAAATATATTCAGTTTTTTCATAGAAATATTTCTTCATCTCTTGGTAAAAGTTACAGTGATAAAGATACTACTGCTCGATGAGAGATGGCAAAAACTGTTATTGAACATACAACAAATTTTGGACTTGCCATGTTTTCATGTCATTTTTATTACTCGGTCCATATATTAAATGAAATAAATTTATGAAAAAACAATAAAATTTACTTCCAAAACAAGTGGTGAAAAAATATGACGAGAAGAATTCCTAATTTATTTGACCTTGATAACATCATATACTCTACGATAGAAATATACAAACTAAACCAGGCCTAAATCTGGAAACAATCTATATGAATCCACCTAAATATCTTTATTCAAGGGTTTCAACCTGATTCTCCTAATATTAACTCCTTTACACTGCAACACCACCTCCTTCAAGATCATTAATATGTCTTCCATTCCCAGCTTGCATAATATTATGGATGCTCAAACTGTTCATTCCCTCTGTTAAATATTAACTAATTCATGTTCTGAAATCTGATTGCAACATAGGACGTACACACCAACCCTTCATTTTTTATTTTACAGTTTTGATGGTCAACTTGTCACAATAGGGCTTCGCAAGACCTTCCAATTTGACTCTAAACTACCTACGATCATTTTCAGAAAGAGCATTCAACATAATTCTTAAGCAATATTGCCTTGAATTCTGGTTCTGCTCGTAATCTTGCCACCACCATATAACTTTGAAGATACAATACTCCATACATGAAACATCACCATTGGCATCAAGCACAAGGGTATTATTCTTTTAGAACATAATTCCTTTCCCAAATATCAAACTTATAACAACCTCCAAGAAGTAGAAGAAATCTTTTCAAGAGTGATTCAAGGACACAACTTTGATAAGAAACAATTGAAAAGCTAGAGCCTAAACTACTCCCTCCGCTACATTTTCAGACTTGAGCTCAAAAAGTTATTAAGAAATGTCAGAAACTAGGATTTTGTATTCCTTTGTAATAATATTTCATTTTATTTTAAAAAAGTTAAAAAAGAACGAAGAATTTTATGAAAAATATAAAAGTGAACCGCAAAGAATTGATATGCTTGAGTTCAGTTCAAAATAACGGCTACTATCTCTCACAACATATAAACTCTTCCTCCAACTTGAGCTCTACAGGCAAATTAGGTTTGTTAGGGGAATGATACCTTTCAATCCCACTTTGGAAGAATGTAGACCAGTAAAAATGACATCATCAGGGGATGGATCGTCAAACTTGAAAGGATCTGTATATGAAAAAAAGTGTGGTTTTATAACTAGTACTTAAAAAAGAAAGAATAAGTAATTTGATCTAGTGCAAGGAGTTGCAATCCACAAGAACAAAATCATGACATGTTTTAATTCAAACTCCGAACCTTAACTTATTACATTTGCCCTAATTATTATAGTATGACATTCAAATGTCAAATTTAGAAGAAAATGTTTTTATTATCAAATGCACATCTTGAATCAAAAGTGGTTAACACCTATGTTTATGTGTGGATGGCTCTGAGTACTAAAATCTTTATGAATTTCATGAAATTCTCCCCGAACATTCTCAAACTTGTAGAAGATATTGCCATCTGTCAGAAAACCATCACCCGGCTTTGGAAATAATATAACCTCTTTAGGAATCTGTTGTGGTGATGATTGAAAAAGAGACCTGGCCAACTTGGATGCTCCAGGAATTTTGTGTATGTCTTCAGCTGCACCAAAGACATTGTTCAATAGGTTATAGGTATGTATATGTGGTCATTGTTGTAGCCCTAAAACTAAGCAGCCAGATACATGTTCTCATATTGTTTGACTCTCATCCCTCCCCTTGTCTCCTTATTTAGATATGCAAAAAATTAGTCATTAGTTTCTTTGTATTTGTTCTGGTTTTGCTCCATGGAGGATTCCTTGTCCTACTGAAATGTCGTTTATTAGAAAAATTTTATTATATAACCTTACATTAAAAGATTAATTGGCAAATTGCTAAAAAACCAGAAACAATGAAAATGAACTACAATAACTACTGTTTTTCAAAATTACAAGTTCACAACCACCTCCCGGACATAAGATCGAGTCAGCTGTAAGATTCACTTAATTTTGGATAGATTTTCTTCTTTCGGCCTTGTTTGAGGTTTAGATCTCTATTTTTCTTTTAAATTTGATAGCAAGTTTTTAATCCTCGTTCACTTTAATTAATTTTTTATTTGGATGAAGCAAAATGATCAGTATCAGGAACAGAGTTGAATTCCCTCTAAGTTGTTAAAACCAAACAATAACTAATACATGAGCCAAAATCAATTGCTTATCAATTTAGATGAATTGTTTTAGTTTGATGGTAGCATTTTTCTCTTGTCAAGAAGTGGACTGGATCTAGTTCACTCTCAAAAACTAGCTCAGAAGAATAGGATTTTCCAAGCCTTTTTAAGGAGCACTTTAGCCATATTCCTATTCAATGTAGGACATCTTAATAAAAATACCTTAGACCCAGGACAGGATATTTAGAGTGAGGTTTGCAGGACTAAGCCCTCATGGCAGAATATTCTAGGGGCTCTTCATGAGCACGGGGTGTCCTTTATGAGAAAAGCCTAAACATTCATTTCTAAGGGTTTTGATAGAAGCAATAAAGCCAGCACACAGTGTCAATGTTCAGTTTTTGCATCTTTGAACAATTTGCATGTAGAGGAATGCTGGCATCATTCCTTGTAAAGCTGTATCAGGATAATAAAATTGTGCACATGGCAACTTTGCTTATAAAGTTGTATTGGGATAATACAACTGTGCATCTGACATAGCCATTTTAAGGCAGTTTTCTATTCTACCAAACACAGACAGAAAAGCATGCTTCATTCTTGATTTGATTCCCTCCCACATCTAATCATACCCTGTGAGAAGGACAACAATCTTGTTTTACGAAGTCTATTTTTTCTCATCTAATAGCATGCCTATCCTTGTAAGTAGTAAACAAAGTTTAGTTTATATCCCAGCTTAACTTTCTAGGTATAGAAGATAGAAATAAAATATCCCACAGATGTATATAATTTCACATATCGACTAATTGTTGATATTAATAACCTATAACAATCACAAACTTAACATTCCAAGATATTTTAAGCACTATCTTGCCATATCAAAACAGAAAAACAAAAGCATCTTAGACTATGAATAAGGTAACTTCCACCCCCCCTCACCCCCATACCCTGTGCCACAAATAGAAAGAGGCAGAGAGATTAATTTAGATTTTAGACCATGTAAAAGTAATGTCCTTGTCAAACAAAATACAAATTAAAATCCCCAGCAATAAACTAAAATATTCTTCATTAACGGGATTACCTGTTTTACTACTGTCGGAAGTTCCAATGTTAGGCAAGGGTCGACGTACAACACCACATATATCACAAAATGCCATACTCTCTTCATTGTCATAAGTGCAGATGGAGCATTGCCAAAGACCTGGCCTGATGGCCTCTTGCTTTGTATCAGGTCCTCCTGTTACAGCAGAAAAATTTAGGAGGTATATACAATATAAGGAAATAAATAAACTCAGCAAATAGCAACATTCCCCAAACACCAATGTAGAAAAAATACTTCCTTAATCTATTTCACCGTTAATTTTTTGGTTATATAGAAAAAATGACACTGTAATGCTCGCTGACAACCAACTTAACTCCTTTCCAACCACTAATAAATTTTTATTTTGATAATAATGACCAATTGCAAGTCTATTATTGAATTTCCAATTCAATAGAATATGTTTTTCATCTCATTTATAGCTTATTGCAATCGATATCCCATCCTTCACAGTTCTTTCCATCTCATCCCTAAATCCAATTGATAGAACCATTTTATCTTTATTGCAGAATTACAGGGTTGAACAACGTAATTAGCTTAACATTCACACCAAACAGTTCAAGGACTGCACTTTCCAAGCCAAAGACAGTTCTCTTACAAATTACCTAATTTTCTTACAAATGGCAGCTTGCCAAATTTCTTCAACCAACTAACTTAATTAACTAACAAATATAACTACAAATAGAAACCTAACTTCTCTCAAATAATGCCTTATTTTCAATGGAAAAACTACAAGGTACCCAACAAAAAAACTATCTTGTAAAAGGTAAAGCCCATTTAATAAAAATCAACAATGACAACAAAAAACTAAGCCCCGGAAGTGACTGAAAACATGTTACCAATTAATAACTGCAATCAACTGACTTGCAAGAATTTGAAGTACCCTCAATAAACGGAAAAAAAAATACGGATGAAAGCAGCTACATAACATAAGCAAATCAGCGAGCATCACTATGGGCAAGAAAAAAATGTTTTAAATTAACTAACCATGGCCTTCTGCATCGACATCATCATAATCATAGTCGTCATAATCATCATCGTAGTAATAGTCATCGTCCAAATCGAGTCCATAACTGACTTTGCGAGGCATAGCGGCACTCAGCACGAAAAAGTGAAGCAGATCAATTAGAAAATCGGAGAAACAGAAAATGAAACCATTCTCGATTCAATTCGAATATGTCCTAACAGGAACGGGTTTTGGGCACTAAAAGCTAGCCGTTCCAGAACCTCATTAGAGAGGAACGGGATACACTGCGTCAAGTGCTACAACAGCATCTTGTGGAGCAAGAAGACGAAGGAACTGCAAAAAGCTATGCGCAGAAAAGGAGAGTGTGAGGTAAATTGAGTGGAGGAATGTAGATGAATGAATTGGATTAAGAAACGAATTGGAATTCAGAAAACCCTACCTTAGAGGAACACAAATGGGAGTGAAGGAGTGAATGCGTGTGGATCGAAGCAAAGGCGCAAGGGATCGATTGGGTTCCTTACTTCATCACCTTCGTCTATCTCACTTATCACTCATCATTATAGGGTTGATTTAATGAATAATGTTAAATATGATAAGATATATGATAATGAGTAATATCGTTGAATGTGAAAATAAGACATAGGTTAAATTCTCAATGAGGCTCAAATTGTTCCTCAAATATTTTTCTCTCTCTCTCGATTCGTTCTAGATTTTTTAAAAAAATATTTAATTTAATTTTTATCGTTATCTTATAACAGTTTTAAAGTGGTTAAAATGATTCAATTCCATCTTTATAGATTTATTCTAAATTTTTATAAAAATAGAACAATATTGTTCTCTAAATTAAGACTCAATTCACTATTTGATAAATTTTATAATTATATTTTTTTTTAAATTGATATTTTTATTAAATATTTTTAGAGATATTTTAAAATTAATTATATACGAAACTTTAAATTTTAGTTTTGTTTTCAATTTAAAATTTAGTTTCTAAAATTATATATGACAAGTTATTTGATTTTTAACCTTCAATAAATTTGTAATATATAATATACTTGATACCTTTATATATGATGACAAAAATGGCTAATAATTAAAATTAGGTATGAAGTTTAACTTTATTTAATAATAAAAATAAAAACAAAAAGTTTGTTTAAAAATATTTTTACAAATATTTAATAAAAATATCAATTTTAATAAAAATATAAGCATAAAATTTATACGAAAAAATAGATTGAGTTTCAATGTAAAGAACAACAACATTACTTCATTTTTACAAAAATTATGACTAAATTAAAACTAAAAATAAATATAAGGATCAAATTGAATAATGTTGACATATGTCATAATTGTAAAGTGACTTGTGTAAAAAAAATTTAAAAATTTAAAAAAACCACAAATTGACACGTTACATTGACTTTAATATCGTTTAGTCAAAATTGATGACAAATACAAAATTAAAACATTTTAAAAAAAACTAGGACCAATTGAGAAAAAAAATTGAAAACCAATTTGATATTTCATGATAAATAGAATAATCAAAAGAATAATTTAAGGTAAGATATATGATAATGAGTAATATTTTTTAATATGATAAGATATAAAGAAAATATGATGATGAATAATATTGTTAAATATGATAATAAATAGATAAATATGACGACGAATACATAATTATTTTATCTTAATATCATTTCTTATTGAATGTATAGATTGTTTCATATTCTCTTACATTATATTTTATTATTTTGTTAATTTTTTTTATGATATTATTTTGTTGATATATTTTTATGATATGGTTAAGCTTTAATTATATAATAAATTGAAATATTTTTGATAAAAAATTCATCAACAAATTGTTTTAATAAGTATTCAAAATATATCTTTGTCCGAGTGTTTTGTTGTCCAATCTTTGGTTTACGTTTTTTTATATCTTTAAGAACAATTCGTTCATTTTTCTTCCAGTTTATTTTTAACTCTTAACTTGTTTCTTTTTTGTACTTAAAAAAGATAAAAAAATATTATACACACTTATTGAATGAAAATATTTATAAGAATTTTATTTATTTTTTCATAAGAAAATGATTGCATTAGAAAATATTATTTGATAGATTGGTTATTTTGTTTCTCAGTATTTCTTCCTTTTTAAAATGAGTTGTTTAATTTTAGATTTCCGTAATTTAAGGCTTTAATTGGTTGTTGTGTTGATAATGATAAATTTATATTTATGTTATGCTTAAAAAAATAAATAAAATATTGTGATATGCAATATAGATTTATATGTAACTAGTATTTATATAATATGACTAATAGATATTGAATTTAAAATACCTTATCAGTTAAAATATTCGGAATTGAATAATTATTACTAAAAGTATAAATATTTAAATAATAATTACAGTTTTTAAAACTTGTATACGTTTTCATGGTTTAAAGAGCTATATAATTTAGTTGAAATTATATAATTTTATGAGTTTGTAATTTCTAAAAGCTACAAATTAGATTAAAAATTTACAATTTTAGTGAAAATTAGTTTGTTAAAAAAGGACATTTTCATTGAAAATTATGCAAAGCAGCTTTGTGACTCTAGTTTATACATATCATTCACAAAAAAGTTTGTCAATCATGCTTAATGGATATAAAAAATTTAACACAAAAACAAGTGACTCAGTCACTTGGGTGCTTCTCTCAATCTCCAATGAAGTGTTTGACTCACTAATCGTATAAAATAGGTTCACTTTTTATGCTAACTCCTAATCATAATTGTCTTGCATGGTGTCAAGTTCTCATTAAGCCCAAATGATTTTTCAATCTTTCCTTCCTTGCTTGTACTTCCTATTTTTTCAAAACGATTCTCAAAGGATGTGTTCAATTAATTTTCTGCCATTTCCTAATTCAACCATGTTCCAAAAGTAACTCCTAAAAAAATCACACTAACTATCAAATAGCTAATCTAACACAAAATCTAAAATCTAAAATCAAAGTACAAAATTTGAAGTGAAAAATAAAATAAAAAATAACTATATTTTTTGTGGTTCAATCTTCCTATGCATGAGCATCTTGTGATTGGCTCCCATACTGAACTACCTTGCCAAAAAACTCATTATCTTTACATTTAGAGGCTTCAGCATCCTTTCTGATATGACTTTAGTTCTTTTATTACTTGGCTAGCTTCAGTACTTGCAAATTGATAGTCAACTTCAGTATTGACAACTTGTGTTTCTAGTTTAAATCTTTACTTGTTTGGCCAGCTTCAATAGTGACCAACTGTGTCTTTTAAGTGAGTCAAGTATTCAAAACCAAATTGAAATTCAGATAATGACTTAACGCGTGTCACCTTACTGACTTGACACGTGACACAATATTGACATGACATGTGGCATGAATAATTTTGAAAAAAAATTAAGAAAATTCTAACAAAAAAATAAGGAGCTGACACGTGGAACATCCCTAACACCGTTAACACCATACTAATGGAATGTGTAACGTCCCATTTAATAAATAAGCTTACTTAAACGACACGTCACACAATGTAATATAAGAGCAAAGGTTCGGAGTATAAAAATCACTCCTTAAAGATATCCAAGGTACTTAAAAATGGAATCCTGAGGCACACCACGATGCCAATACAAGATAGAGTACAAAGTTCAACAGTAACCACATTAAGATTAAAAGACAAGTCAATACATGGGTCATAACCCTAAGAGGAACTCAGATGAGCGGAACCAGCTCGGATGGCTATGCAGCAAAACCTCCGTCATCCTGATGACCATAGGGAGTTCTCACATCTGCTCACATTAATAATTTGATGATCATCGCAAAAAGGAGAAAACCACACACAGGAACACAAACAAGCATAAGGGTAAGCTAGAGTAAAAAACAATTTATCATACAGTTACATACAATTTATAGTTCAAGATGCATATGTCAACCAATCTTGTTATGACTTTTCAAACAATACAATAAGACTCAAGACACAACTCATCCGGATACATATAATTAGTCTGATTCAGCGAATGTTTGCACTTGTGGTGGTCTTTACTGCTCTACCGAGTTGTTCTACCGAGCTGCTCTACCGAGCTAATTGTTACAATATTTCTTCCCCCCACACACAAGGTTATCCCTTAAAGTATTTCAGGCATCCTGCTACTCTCACCACTCTAGTCAGTACGCTCTATGTGAGACTAACTAACTCTTTAGAGTGTCATGATGCAATACTTACCTTGAATCCTTACTAAATTATATAGATGGGGCACCACCATGAACTCCCACTAACAGGGGTCATGAAATTATGTCCCGACCACTGAGGCACCACCATGAGGTCTCACTTAGAGGCTCATGGAATTACACCCTAACCAATGAGGCATCACCACAAAACTATCGTGGAATTACGTCCTAACCAAACCAACATCATACTTCCAACAATCAATATAGAATCATTTATCATGCCAAAACCTTGCCATTTTGATAACCAACCATCCCATACAAGTCACATGCCAATATCATATTAAACTTATCATTCACAACCCATAAACCATTTCACTCATGCATATTTATTCATCTCAAGCTTTTAACATAATAATCCAATCAATCATGTGCCAAACATCAAGAACAAAGAAGCCATAAAAGAAGAATGCACCCTCGCGCAACTCATTGCTCAGGCAGAAAGGTCTCGCTCAGGCGAGAGGGTCTCTCGCTCAAGCGAGCTCCTTTCGCCTAGGCAATAGCTTAAGAAGAGGGGAACAATGGCTTGCGCATTCTCTCGCTTAGGCGAGACCTCCTCGCCTAAGCGAGATAGACTCTCGCTCAAAACAGGAGCTCATCGCCTGAGCGACAACTCGTGCAAACAATATGGGCGAGTTGTTGCTAATCTCGCCTATGCGAGACACGCTCGCTTGGGCGAGAAAATTAGAACTCTCCACTATTCGCACATGCCAACACCAATATTCAACCAAAGCAAAACACAAATTTGTATTCATAACATTTTACATACCACACATACATCAGAAACACGAAACAGATTCGAAAATGGGAAAATAATCGATTTAAAACTAAGAAACCCTAGCTTCCCTTACCTGGAAAGAGGCTAATAATAGACTTTGACCCTTAAGCCAATGAACCCAGTAGCTCTAGGAGCAGTTTTACGAACTGGAACAACGACACGAAAAGAAAATGAGGTTATCACAGAGGACCTCTAGCGGAAGCACGAAAAAGAAGACTTAGAAAGGAACTAGTATGGGTTGAGAATCAACTTACATGGAGTCGAACTAGTTGAGCTAACTTGAGCACGAGTGAGCTCTAAACCCTAGCAGAGAAGCATTGCTGTTCTAAGAGAATGGGAGGTTGTTTTCTGAAAGTGAGAAGAATGAGAGTGTTAGCTGGTTTAGGGTCTATGGCTCCTTATGGGCCAGCTCTAGGCCCAACTGATCTGGGACAACCCTTTAAAATATAGGCAAAAATGTAAATGGACCTTACAAAATGAATTTAATTGTTATGCATTTTTAAAAATATAAACTTAATTGAGATTACAAAAAATCTTAAGACCTATTTGAAATTTTTAAACAAAAACAGAGACAAATAAAATATTTTAACCTTTCATTTTCTCTCCAATTCTCTCTCCGATCTAAACACTTCCTAACTCTTAATATTCACTCAAATAAAAGACAGTGAATCAAATATTTTTTTATTATTATTTAATCATTGCAATAAAGTGTTCATTTTCATTATTCAAAAGTGAACAAAAATAATAAAAAATAAATAGTATCCTCCAAAGTTTCTGAAATCAGAGTATACATATTAGACAAGATTCAAAAATCTCCCATTAAAATAATACAAAAGTAATATTTATTTGTTTTTCACTCTCTCAAACCCAACATAAAGTAATAATACATAATTATTTATTTAGAATTTCGATATTTTCCGCTTCTGTTATTCATTTCTCTTCATAAAACAATTAAAAATTAACATATAATAAAAATAAGTTATATAAAACGCGCGAAAAGAGCAAATAAATAAAGCGAACATAATTTATGTAAAACACGTAAAAAGAGCAAATAAATAAAGGGAACATAAGTTTTGGCGCTCAATTTTCTTGCATAAATGAGATGTATTGTGTGGTTGGTAGCTTAGTAGATTCTTCACAGAGGAATGGGGATTCAGGGGTTTTTGCCGCTGTTGAAATCGATTATGGTTCCGATCAATATCAAGGACTTGAAGGGTTGTTCTGTAGCGGTAGACACCTATTCTTGGCTCCACAAAGGTGCCCTTTCTTGCAGCACCGAACTCTGCAAAGGGATACCCACTACCAGGTCACTTCCCTTTTAGCTTTTTCCTTACTTTTATTTTATTGGGGTTTTCTTGGATTCATTGTTTGGAGAAACCTGTCTCGTAAAAGTTCGATTTTTTGAAATGGGCTTAAGCACATACAAACTGGGTGTGTTGTTCAACTGAGTTTATTTTGTGTGTGTATTGGTGGGTTTTAGGCACATTGAGTATTGCATGCACAGAGTCAATTTGCTGCGCCATTATGGGGTTAAGCCCATTCTAGTGTTTGATGGGGGACTTCTGCCAATGAAGAATGAACAAGAGATCAAGCGTGCCAGGTGCTCTTTATGTCTTTACAACATTGAATTTTGTTTTTCTTTATTGATTCTTTTTGAAAGTATTTTTTGTTGAGTTGAGTGACAACCTTAATTGTTAATGGGATGCTTTCATGTATGTTACGAGTCCTATGTACGTTAGGTAGAATAATAAGCTTAATGTGGTACTTAATATCTGACGCCTTACCACTTAGTGGACTAGTTTTTTAGTTTGAATTTTCCATATCTGCTTAAGTCATAACAATTAGTGCTTTTGGATTGAAAGGGCTGTGTATAGGTTAGATTAAGGTCTATGTACTGAATGCTGAAAGGTGAATGAAGTCATCAACGTAAAGGAAAGGGGCCACTGTTGGTTAGGGTTCATGTTGATAGTGTGAAGCTGTTGGAGATGTTGTTTCTTCTAGAGGGTGTCAATGTTGAGTTCTCCATTGATTAGAATATACATTTTAATGTGGTTCTTAAACTATGAGGCTCTTTTATTGTTTGAACTAGTTTTTTGAATTGAGTTATCTTCTTGTGTTCTAGTCACAATAATTAGTGCTTTTCTTGAGAGTTGCACACTGCGTGGAACACAAGTCTACATTTGCCTTAGTTGCTCCCTTCGTGGGATTTCACTTCCCCAGTGTACAATGCGTCTGTATGTAGGACAATTATCCATAATGATATAAGCTGACTATTTTGAACAAAATTTTCTGAAGCCCTGTCTAGCTGTCTCTATGTTTGTGTTCGTCAGGTTCTTATGCACAAGCATAATTTGTTGAAATAGCAATGATGTCAGGTTTATGATCTTGAACTGCTAAAAAATTTCCATTTCTGTTCTAGATGAAATGAATGTTTTCTATGCTGTTTGGTGATTTTGCTCCGTTGTTTCAAATATTGAGGTAAAACCGATTTGGTTTAGTAAGAACTTCAGAGAAGGAACACTCTTAATGATTTGGTTGTGGAATTGATAAATAATGTAATAATTTCGAAACTAAGATACTGAAGAACCAATCTTTCTCCAGTACCTATGAAAATAACACATTATTAAGGATCTGAATTTTATAGTCTTTCTCCAATACGTATGAAAATAACACATTATTAAGTATTAAAGGATGAGAAATAAGAGGCTGTGAACCTTATTACAATATCACCAAAGAGGAGTTCTTTGATTTCTGGGCAGGTTTAAGAACCTTAAATTCTCAGAGAGTCTATGTACTTTTGCTTCTATGCTATAAATGTAGGGCTAGAAAGGATAATTTTGCACGTGCAGTTGAACACGAGTCAGATGGAAATTCAGCTGCTGCTTATGAGTGCTACCAGAAAGCAGTTGATATTTCTCCCCAAGTTGCACGTGAACTAATTCAGGTAAAAAGGAGTTAAATATATCATACTTGGTCCCGTTGTTGTGATATGAGCATGTGTGCTTCCATTTGTGTGTGTAGGTATCATATTTGCATTTCGTTTGAATATATTCAATACAGTAATTCCTAAAGAGTCTTTATTGCTGTGAATTGTGTGTTTAATCACACATGTAAATCCTTTACTTATAATCATTCAAATATTAGTTAAGTATCCCGTTACAAATTTTAAATGATGGAGAATTTTCGTAAGCCATGTTATCTTGCATGTAACTGTTGTCACAACCTGGTACTCAACTTCAGCACTGCATTTAGAAATTGTTTTCTGCTTCTTGCTACTGCAAGAAATCAAGTTTCTGCAAATGAGAGATAATATTCAAAATTGGACCTCCTATCTAATGATGATCCTTTACAATTAGCATAGAAATAACAAACATTTTTGGAATTGCCTTTATCTACATATATTAAACTACGACCTGGTTCATTCTTGATGTATCAAAGTATGCGTATCACAACATTCCATGACAATCACATGGACCTTTAGGAATCGGCTAACCATACTAACTCCATATGTGGTGTCTAGTTTAGTTAGGTAATTAATTTTGCCTACCAGACAAAAGTATCTTGCAGGGTCTTTCAATGGATTTCCCTGACCTAAAAGAAGCTTCAAATTAGGATCTATAGTACCATTGTTGGGGTGACAATCAATCATACCAGTCTTGATCAAAATGTCTACAGTATATTTCTGTTTGCGAAATTGCAATGCTAGGTAAGGAACTTTGATGATAAGAAAGTACCTAAGTGGACCCAAGTCCTTGGTCCGTGTAAGAATATAAGATGCAAGTTCCTATTAATGAATCCTTGTGTGTCTTAAGAATAACAAAGGAAAACATTATATATAAACTCAATACATTACATAGAGATAGGCCTAGACACATATATTGAAAATACATCTAACACTCCCCTTCACGTTGATTCTTATAAATCATATGTAGAGCTTATTACAAATGTAACAAATTTTAGGACCTTGCAATGATTTGGCGAAGACATCAGACAACTGATTATTAGAGTTAATGAATTGAGTATTAATGTTTATAGATACAACCTTTTCACGAATGAAGTGACAATCTATCCCAACATGTTTGGTCTTCTCGTGAAATTATGGATTTGAGGCAATATGAAGGCCAACTTGGTTATCACAAATGAGAAACATATGTGTAACCTCTCCAAATCTCAATTCTTTAAGTTTTAGCCAAAAAAGTTTACAAGTGGTAGAAGCCATAACGCTAGGCACTACTTCTGCCTTAGATTTGGCTAGTGCAGTTTTTTATTGCTTTTCCAAGAAATAAAGTTGTTACTAGTAAAGGCATAATATCCAAAGTTGATATCCTATCAATGGGAGAGCTTGCCAAATCTACATTTGAGTATCCCACAACTCGAGTATGATTATTGTGTCTGTATGATAAATCCTTTTCGTGGCTCCCTTAATGTTTTTTAGAATGCTTGTTGGAGAAAGGGGGGCTTGTCATTGAAGATTAGAGGATCGCAACATAATTATAAGTAATATATAGGAAACCTAATAATGGAGAATATTTACAATCATCATTGTACACATTTCCCTAATTTTTAAGATCAAATAATCTCTTTTACAATGCTTTATGTCTCCAAATAAATGTTCAGCATTATTTTTGTGTGGAAGGTATTGAAGCAGGAGAATGTGCAGTATATTGTTGCTCCTTATGAGGCAGATGCCCAGATGACATTCTTGGCAATTAGTGGACAAGTCGACGTAGTTATAACTGAAGATTCTGATCTTATACCATTTGGTTGCCCTAGAGTAAGTTTACCAGGTGGCTTAACACATACATGTTTTATGTTATTTATTTTCTACTGTATATTTCTTCCTACTTTTTGATGTACTCATTCGTTTTTTATTGGCCTGCTTCTTCATTGAAAATTTAGATTCTCTTTAAAATGGACAAGTTTGGTCAAGGAGTCCAGTTCCAGTACTCCATGCTACAAAAGAATAAGGAGCTTAATTTTGAAGGGTTCAACAGACAAATGGTTCTTGAAATGTGTATTTTGAGTGGCTGTGACTATCTTCAGTCCTTGCCAGGTATGGGTCTTAAAAGAGCCCATGCAAGCATAAAAAAATTTGGAAGTTATGATAAGGTAAGTGCGGCTGATACACACAACAAGCATGATTGTTCAGGACCTTAAAAATTAATAAGAGTTTTTTTTTTTTTAATTATCAATGT
>Ga0209389_1001242_pt1 | contig 17666 bp, 14 predicted proteins | sample CowpearedBW_FD_187526 | JGI IMG/M metagenome (GOLD analysis project Ga0209389, IMG submission 187526) | Root nodule microbial communities of legume samples collected from California, USA - Cow pea red BW (SPAdes) (version 2) | ecosystem: Host-associated > Plants > Roots > Nodule | place: USA...
AGCTTACGATATAAACATCACCACAAATACTACAAATTAATTTTGTCTTTGTTATCTAGAATTCTGAAAAAAAAATAACAAATTTAGGAAAATATATATTTAAAATGAAGTTTAAAAAGTATATTACTGAATAGAGACATTAGGTGAGACTTTCACCCACTTATATACTAATCACCTTACTATAGTACTAAAAACCAAGTAGACAACCATTCAATTGGAAGAATAATATTAATTATTTAATTATAAATTTCCAATTGTCATTGATTCAATTTAAGACAAATCACAAATTTGTATTCCAATCTTTTCAGTGAATTTTGAGTTTTAATATATTGACAGCAAAATGAAATAATGGTGGCTGTAATAGTTTGATTTAAAATTAAGATTTGCATGGACTTATTTTTCAACATCAAAAGTCATTACTTACCATATGTGAACATTTATGACGGGGACTCCAACTAATTTGTCCAATCTCTGGAAATATGGAATCCCTTTCCAGTTGTCAGGTAAAAGAAGCTTCAGAATATCCACTGTTTTCGAGAAAAAGAAATCCTCAAAAAATTGGGGATGGAGATTAAAAATACCAGAAAAAGAGTTGATTAATACAATGGGAAAATAAGAGAATAAAAAACCTGGAGTTGCAAACACGTAAGCATCCCCCTCGATCACCTTCCCATTACTTAGTAAGAAGCTCTTCACTGTTCCATCATCATTTAGCTCAATTTTTTTAATGCGTGAACTGAGATGAACTTCCCCACCCAATGACTGAATATGATCAACTACTGGCATACAAAGTCTTTCAGGGGGATTGCCATCCAAAAATGCCATCTTAGAACCATGTTTTTCCTATTGAAGATTTAATAATATAACAATTAGTTGAAAGAGAAAAAACTATATCATAAGTTCCACAAAAAATATTTGTGAAATGAAAGGCCATCTTAGACTTTATTACTAATCTGATTCTATTAAATTATTATAACAGGAAAAAAATGACCTTGCTCATCGCACAATAATGCTAGTAGAACAGTGTCTAGAATAGGAAATGATCACACCTGAAGGAATCGGTTTAAAGCAATCAATATACATTGCATTGAAAGTTCATCGGGATTGATGAAGTTTAGTGCCTTCGACATTGCTATGAACACCTCATCAGTTACTCGATCAGGAACACCCTATCAAAAGGTGAAAACATTTTGTTATACTCAAATTATTGCAAGACAGACCATGAGAAGGTTGCCCTCAGTACCGGTGAAATCAACCTATGGTGGTAGATGGAATCTATTTTAAAGCATTATCAAATAATACAATCTATTTATAACTATAGCTATAGATATCCTTTCTATGTTTCGTAGTAAAATAAATTACTACAACTGCCACCATTAAATTAAGAGGTATATAAAAAATAGACCAACTTTATGTAATACAAATCCTACCCTTGTCTCAATCACCTCACCAGCAGCATTTCTACTTTTGAGTTGGGAAATGACACCCACCTTAATCCTCATCTCTGACTCCAGCATAAGGATTGCAACAGATACACACTCATACAGAATTTCAATTATAAGCTCTAAGTATGAATCACTAATTGATTCATTCTAAGTGCTGTAATGAAAATATCTCAGTACATTATTTCATACTAATATAAATATCTTAGTTTGAGTTTCAAATCGATAACTATGTATAGCTTAAGACAGTAACATGAGATTCATCTGAGTTAACCAATCAAATTCTAATGATAAAAGGACCCATTATTGACGTCATCATTAAGTCACTTGAAAGTCTAGTCCTAAATCACCCCATTTCAGTGTAGTCAGAAGATGGTCAAGACTCCATCAACAGCAAACAAGACTTAACTCGCATTAGGTCATGACTTGGCATTTAGCAAAGTTACTTCAATCTATCAATCTACTGGTAAGCTTATACTACTGCTATACCTGTTTTATCATCCATTCTTTAACAGAAAGACCATCTTGAGCCTCAACATATGCCTGTCCACCAAGCATAGCTGGCAGAAGCCCAATTGCAAATTTGACTTTCTCTGGCCATGTCAGCATCTCGTTGTTCCTCAATATAGCCCAGATTCCTATTATCAGATTCATGACATGCAACTTATAAATACTGGTTAACACATTTAGCACGTAAGGTACAATGAAACAAAATACTGGTTAACATTTAACCATCAGTTGTTTATTTTTAGAACAGAAAATATGTTCATGCCCTGTAAACCAGACTGATGAAGAAAGAGATAGAAATAAGAGTATAAGAATATACAAACCAAGCTAAATTGCTAGTTCTCTGTTTGGCTTTGCAATTTTTAACTTACATAAAATGGAACCAAATTAACCCTTCTTGTTCCAATGATTATTGAATTCATTGACATATACTCAAAATCAAAATTTGACTAGTATATTGGGTTAAAGTCTCCAATGAAACTAAAAATCCGGGATTCTGGTTTTTGAAGCACTACCCATAGCAATAGACAGGACAGTTGCTAGACAGTATTACAAATTTGGTAGTAAACAACTGCAAATTCTGCATGATAGGCTTTTCAAAAGACAAAGACATTCAATGTACTTTTTATAGAGATATCCAACTTCAGTTAGGTATATATTAAAATGCACACCTATAATAAGTCTTACATCTTACCATTTAACGGGGATGGAAGGATTTCGGGAAAATCAAATCGACTAAACTCCCCGGGTTTACTTGGCATAGCAAAAATCATGGAATGCTCCTTCCATTGTAACCGATCATTAATGCCAAGTTCTCCAAATAAGTTCTGCACATTAGGGTAAGCCCCAACTGCAGGAAAGGGGAAAAGGTTATAAAGCAAAGATAACTACAAAACAAGGATTCTAATAATTAAAACGTGTTTATTGATCAAATAATATGATCATCCAACTTTTTACACTTCTTCGAATTCTCTTTTATCAAAGGGGAAAAAATTATAAATAAAGTCATCATATTATTAACTTGAAAGCAGAAATATTAAAGAAAGAATTGAGGAAATGAATGCGTAGCAGAAATTGATGAACTTACAGAAGATGTGTAGACCTGTTTCATACCAGTCTCCATCCTCATCTTTCCATGCAGCAACCTTAGAAAATGAATAATAGTATAAACACAACAAATTTATTATCTAATTAAACAGCACGCTAAAATGATGAACAGAAGTCGTAAACAGTGACAATTTATTGACAAAGGGGGTTAATTAGCAAGAAAACCTTTCCACCTAGAACGTCTCTAGCTTCCAGCAATATAGGCTTATGCCCAGCATCAGCCAAATATTTTGCAGTCGATAAACCAGCCAATCCTGCACTAATTTGAAACATGCATCAGCCCACCAAAGACAGAGAGATCAAAGCTCAGGTCCAAGATTAGTTTACAAACAAGTTTATCTTTAAATATCAAACATGATATCCGGGTACCCCTTTAATTTGAAATTTCACGAAAAATTGAAGATGCTGTAATTCCATGACGTTTTTTACTTACAGAAACGGAGATGTGTGCGTATATCTATTTAATCACAAATGAAGGAATTCCTGATGCCTGTCCCAAGCAGGCTCCTAAGTTCTAACACATCAACATTAGAAGACAATGCATGAAATGAAAAGGGTATAACCGTCCTAATCTGAAAACACCTAGAACAACAAAAGCAAGAAAACCCACAAAATTTGGCAGCAAAAACACATTTTTCATGCATAAAACGAAACATACAAGCATAGGCATAGCTTGCTTATTACCTGCACCGGCAATAACGACCTTCAACGGTTGTAGTGGACGCGGAGAAGTACGAAAGGTTGAAGACAAGTAAGCAGCTTCGATGAAATTAACGGTGTTTTCAAGCTCCGGTCGTGGATAATCGGCGCAAACGACACGCAAAGGAGAGAAATGGTTCCTCTTAGAAGCACGAACTGAAGCGGGTCGCACACTAACGCCCATAGAGTCGCTACCACCAAACGACAACGCAATTCTGGCATCTGCATAACCCAGCTTGGGATTGGATATGTGTCTGGCGCCAAGCTGGCAATTCAAGTTGGCAGCAGATATATATCCAGAAGCAGCCATTGGAGCAAAGAACCCCAAATTGATGAACAAAACAGCGCCTGAATTAAAAACATGCATGTTAATAATACTTATAGCGGAATTGAAGTGTATGAAACTGTACTATGAAAGTTGAGAAGGGGACAAAAATCAAAAAGTTGAAAAAGTGAAAGGAGAGAGATTGAGTACCAAAGGAAGCTTGCAGAAGAGAGAGAGAGAGAGAGAGAGAGAGAGAGAGAGAGTAGTGGAGAGAGCACAGGCGCAGCGCTTTGAAAGGGTGGGTGTTGTGTGGTGCGTTTTAAGAATGAATTTTGGTGTCGTGAGCTGAACCTGAATGGAAAGTGGGAAAAACTAGGACAAAATCCAGATCATAAATGACGATAATACCCGTTACGTCTCTTCTTATTTATGTCTTACTTTGGCCAACACAATACAAAAAATTCTGGTACATGTTCCTGGGTTAGATAAATCATAACGTGGGTGTTCGGTTCTGCAACCCGAGTTCAATAAAAAGATTCCTAGTCAACTTGATTCTTGTTTCATGCTTCGGAAAGTGTTAAAACCGTTTGGATTAGTTTCTTCCGTTTTTCAAATTTTCATATATTAAGTGTTTATAGTATAAAGAATGATGTAGGAATGAAAAAAAAAGAAAAAATAAAATAATATATATATATAAGTTCATTCATGTATAAATACTTAAAATAGTATTTATTAATACAAATATTTCTCATCAAAATGTATTTGACCGTTTTTTTTTATTTTTCACTTCTGCCCAATTGGATATGTTTTGAACAAAAAGAAAAGTAAAAAATATAATAAATATTGTATTAGTAGATGAGATGATGACGGAAACAAGGAGATACTATTATACTTTAAGAAGTGTTTAGGAAGGAGACAAAAAATAATAAATATGATAGGTAATATTAGTTACACTTAATTTTAAGTCTTAATTAGGATACTTCTGTTTCAAAATCAATAATTAAACATTCAAAATTAATTAATATCTCTTTTATGTACATTAAAATTAAGTTTAATTAAGTTTTAAGTACCTAATAAATGTAAGATTAAGTAAGTTTTAAGTATTTAATAAATGTAAATTTTCAACTGAGTTCATAATAAATTTTTATGGTTTATTAATTTTTTAAAAATTAAAAATTTTTCAATTGAGTATTTGATGTTAATTCTTCTGTTAATTAGGTGATTGTTAAAGAATTTTGGAACCTATTTCATAATAATGGCCTCGAAGTCTTGCCGTGATTATATCATTTGAACCTCAAAAACATTTGAAACTTCATCATGGTGTTCATGGTGGGAGAAAAAAGTTCCAATGAAAGTGTTATCCTTTGGAAATAGAAACATCAGATAGAAGCAATTCACAATAATAAAAGTAGTGTTTCGTGAATGCAGTTGGATTCAATAAGAAAAGGAGGTGGATAATAATTGGAATTTTTGTTATGATATTATAAAACTACTTTTGACAAAAACTAAATGTAACAAGATAATCACCACATTATCTGATTAACAAAAAAAATCTAACATGACTCCATTGAAAAGTTTTATATTTTTAGAACGCAATAGACAAAAAATTTATTGAATACTCAAGTTTTCAAAATTTATCAAACACTCAAAACTTAATTAAGTCTTAAAACTAAATATATATTATTAATTTGATTTTATTCTAATTACTCCGTTTGATAAAATAGTAGAGATAATATAAACTTATAATTTAACTATTAATAAAATTACATTTATACAAAATCCTAAAGATGTAAGAATAAATATAATCCACGACTAACCTAATATTTGTACACAGATATACTGGTTAGGGATTCCAGTCATTACATTTAATCATAAATTATCAAGATAAAAATACACGCATATCCCCAGACAAATGCATAGTTAATAGCGGGCATATTGTGTGCACTACCTCAAATTTTGTAACAAGCCTTCACTGAAAGTATTTGCCTACTACTATAAATATTTCAAGAACTCTGTACAAAAAAATACAAATCATTGCTTCAACAAAACCGTAACTGTAAAACACTAATAAACATTCTTGAAACAAAACTGTGTTGAACACCTGGGCATTACTTAAAAATCTCGGAAGCTCATTTTTGGATCCATCACTTTTCCACCCCCGCGTCCTCGGCCCCTTCCACCTTTTCTTGCTCCTCTACCTCTTCCTCTTGAGCTCATGTGCTTGAAACTTCTACCATGTTTCATTTCCACGAGGGAATGAAGCAACTCATCGCATAGAATGCAGCCTCGGTGTAAGGTTGCTCCGTCTTCCAGAGGAGTTGTTTTCTTGTTGAAGTCTACTTCTATGATTGAAGAGTCACATTCACCGCACCTCTCTTTAGTTGTGGAGATTCTGTGTGCGCCTTGTGCAAGAAAAACTAGGCAATTACACATATTACAACAAAGTTTCCATCTGGGAGCACTTATTGGGTCTAAGACAAGTGTTCCACTGCACTCTGGGCAAGCACATACACCCTGGGAAACCAGAGAATTTGGGCAAGTGGGATGAGGGCATAGGCTGCAGGGCATGCCAGATCCCTTGCCAATCTTGCCAGCATTACCAGTTTTAGCGGTATTGATGAGTGCTTCAATGCCTTCGAATGGGGGATTACTGTAGCAGTATGGACATAGTGGGAATGATTTAACATCTGGGCCAGGCGTGGAGCAAATTAAAAGTTCAAAATTGTCTAAAGGACAAGACAATTCTTTGTACAGCTGCAGAAAAAGTTGAAGAAATGTGAATGACTGGCAAAAAGACTAAATGAAACAGTAAATATCCAATGGGCAACACATACATTAGGAGAATAACAATTTTTTAATTAGTTAGTTTCTTGCAACTGCGTTCTGTTTTGCATTAAATTCTAGAACTGTATTCTGTATAGTTGTTTTTTTCTTTCAGCTAGTATCTTGTATAAGCTACTGACTCTGTATTTGTGAAATATATCAATCATTCTTGCAAAATATGATTACCACGGTTCCTTCTCAACTACTTTTAACTTCCCCAAGTATATTCACACTCAATCCGCTGGAGCAGTGTGTTTGACAAATATTACCCCAATCCCCTTCTTTGTTTTCTTTCTTATCTTTGTTCCACATCTCTGAGGGAGAGAAGCCCAAATAATAATAATGATTACAAGTTTAGACAAGTTAGGAAGGAACTGAATGGTGAAAAGGTACACTTAAAAGTCCTCTTGCTCGTGATCTAATAAACAGTGAAGCCACTGTGCATGATAGCATACATAATGTTCCGTAATAATCTTAAAAGGGTTGTTTATATAGTCATCCTCTAATTATATAGATATGGTAGTTGTTAAATCAATGTAACCAGTCCAAGTATGAAAGCTATAACACATTCTGAAAATGAAACGGAAACTCTCAATAGTTTTCTGACAGCAACGACATTTTATGCCTGCATATCAGAGGTCTGAAATTCATAGGATTTGTTATGATATTGTTTTGAAGGAAAAGGCATAAATGGTTGAAAGGAAGTCAGCCCCAATAACAAATTAGCTTAGGACAAGAAAATAGAAGGAAGAAAAGATAAATTGTAAACAGGGAAAGATAGGAAGACTTTACTCTTCCGAATAAGGATGGGGAGAAATGTTAAAAAGGCTACTTAATACAATCACACAAAATACTTTCGATAGAAACTAATTCACAATAATATTAATTTACCAAAAGTCAACAGTTTGTCAAGAGTCGATATTATTAGACAGGCTATATAATACTACCTTGATGGTTCCCTTCTGTGGGAGATAATAAACCTCCTCACATGTACCACAATACAATCGTGAAGGCTGAGTAGAAATGTACTTCATATATCTCAAGCATTTACCACATTTACTCAGAATACGCCCTGAATCAGTAAGCGTAGAAAACTGTGCTTCAAATAATGCATCCATATCTTCAATCTGAGCAAGATAGAAAGCAACAGAATTAGTAGAACAATGTAACCTACATCCATGTGCAACTTAGTAGAAATTGTCACGGGCACTCGTTATGGACAATATTTGAAAGGAAATAATATAGAAGACATGGAATATTTCTACTCACGGATACATATGGAATAAATCCAGTATGCATCAACTTACGGATGCATTCAAAGGAGAAGTCATATGTTATTAATAAAAGGTTTGACAAACAATGGTAAGCATAGATTGTAAAACCAAAGCAAAAGATGTAATGAACCCAAGGAAATACAGGATAAACTGTGAACAAATTACAAAGAAAAAAAAGAGTAAATTTTTACCCAAACAAGTTCAAAAGAACATGATCTTCAGGTTAAGGTTGGAGAAAGGAGAATCAAGCAGAAAACAAACTTAAATATAAACAAATAAAAATCTAATGTGTTGTGAGAATTGAAAAAACAACTGTATACAACCATATGATCACCAAGACAAAAAGAATCACTAAACCAAAATTAGCCCACCTTTTTGACAAAGTAACTAAACTTCTGCGTGAACTGTTGAATTACATGCTGTACCACATGTCGATGATCTACCTGACCCTTGGCAATAAGAGTAATTTGCTGCTCAATGAAGCTACGAATATCGGGCAGGCAGAGATCTGGATCTATAGTTTGATAACCTCTTACTAATGTAATGCCTAATGGGGTTGGGACAAGCTTTCTGCCTGCTTGTACCTGAAATTTGACTAGATGAATATCCACACAATGATGCTTCTATATAGGTTACATGTCTATATCAATTACCTGCACATAATTCCGCTCACATATGTTGTTAATATGTACGGGAATTGAAGCATCTGTTCCTATTCCATTCTTCTCCATCAGGGATATCAGCTCACTTTCAGTTAGGTAATCTGGAGCACTGGTACTCCCCTGTAGAACTTGTGGGGTTAGATATCCGTAACATATACAGAACTCTAATGCAAAATGACTTTCGACATTTTTCTTCTTCCCAGAAATGGATATATGATTCGACAATCTATTTGAATATAAAACTGAACAGTTCCTTTTGTGGCCTTACACCATCACCAAAAAAGACAAAACAAAAAAGACTAGAAATGGCTAGAAGTTTGGATTAAATCTAAAAGTACTGCCTACAGAATCTGAATGAGTCAGGAGGCACCACAGTTACCTCATAGAGCTCCAACTTTGATACTTCTATTTTCTGGCCTTTTACAAATGATGGAATATTTTTATCATTTAACGCCAACCAAGGCATTATAGAAGTAAATCCTTTGGTGACAACATGCTGCCCTGTACAATGAAAGGCCTCTCCGCCAATGGAAAACTCAACCTTTTTCCTGGAAGAATGACAATAATGTATGAAAAAAAAAAATGTTTACCAAGTCCATTTTGCAAGGCCAGGTGAATGTTTGCAATGGTTTAGACAAAGATTAAGTTTAGAAGAAAGAAGCACACAAATTATGGCAATATATTCTGTAAAAATTATATTATTATGATTATGACAACAATATGGGGTAAGCCACATCCTGAATATTCTACCACGTACACTTTGATACAGTCGGAAAGAAGAAGTTGGAAGAGAGAAAATTCTAATAGGATGCATAGCCTATGTATTTATGAATTTATGAAGAGATATTACCCAGGTTTAGTACATTGTTATAGAATGTTTGACATTTGTACCCGTACTACCGTATTGCTAAAATTATCAAAATGTTTAATTATTCAAATAGACAACTAGGAGAGACCACAACAAACATAAATTAACAAAAATGCCTCCGATAAAACAATCCAAACAAAAGGCACAGGACAATTGTGAAAACATTTGAATGATGTCAAAACCATAAGGCGATGATCAAGAAATGTAGAAACAGTATAACTTTTTACCTTATATACTTGCAGTCCGGAGAAACTGTACCTATAAAGTGCTGACAAATATATTGGTACAGCTTCCAAGCATCATTGCCCAGCATATCTTCTGCTGCTGATCTCATTGGGGTAATGGGAGGATGGTCACCTACATCTGTTCCCAGACGAGGTTTTTGATAACCAGTGGTAAGTAGCCCGTGTACATAATTACCCCATGTTGGATTATTTGTTTGTGCGGAGAGGACACCACGAAAGTCAAACGAAGGAGGGTATGCTGTGCTTTCTGTGCGTGGATAGCTTGAGAAACATTGTGCAGAAACCAATCAAACATTAGTACATGCTACAAATTAAGACAATGTAACATTATTAATATAGAAGACCAGGAAATTGTGAGAAAACCTGATGAAACCTTGAGTATACAACCGTTCAGCTATTTGCATAGCCATCTGAGGTCCAAATCCTAGAGCACTTGAAGCAACCTGAAAAGAACATTGTATTCAAGTTATTTTGCATTAACTCAAGAAATAAACACTGAAATCAAAATGAAATATAGAAATAGTCTGATTTTTACAGCAGATTAGAGTACAAACATTAACAGAGTTCCATAGAATAAAGCATCATTACATAATAGTGGAATTTTGCATTTGATATATATAAAGAAAATTCAACTGAATCCATTATTTATAATTTAAAAGGTTATTTTCTCCATGTGATTCTTAACCTTTAGAAGGTTCACTGTGTTTAGACCAACAGGACGACTTTTGGTTTCCTGTTTTTCTGATATTTCAGTAACTTCCAAAAGTCCATCTTCAGAAACAAGCTTTTGAAACATCATAGCAACCTGAAATGGAATAAAAGTGTCTAAAGGATGTCCTTCATTTGTTGGTTTGAGACAAAGAAAGAACACAAATATAAAGGAATAGAATTGTTCACATTTATGTCAAACAATCTGCCACGATGCCATTCTAGCTGAATTTCATAGCCATTTTGAATTATGTAAGGGTGCAAACTCCAAAACTTTTCTAGCTTGAAAGTGTTTATTTGTAAATATCGCTGCACACAAAATCCTAAGGTTGGAGTCTGACAGGGTCCATAGCTGAAATAGGCAGCAATTACCGCAATCAATAACTTCATCAAAGTTTAAACAAATAATGTTAAGATGCAACTTGCAAGTAGACCTAGAGAAGATATTGCAGCTTGCATTACTAGGAGGCAGTGCATGTCAAGCCTTGGAACCTAAGCAGTCTCAGGTCCGGAATGCATAAAAGAACAAGAATAACAGCACAGAACAAAACAAAACACAGCAGACATAATGATAACATAGTCATTAATTTATTACAAAGGGATTATTGCCACTTGAATAAAAAATTGAAAAAGAATCAAACTAGTATATCACATCACATTACTAATAGTTCCAAAAGCTTCAGCTACAAGAAAATGAATTCATGATATATACCAAGCTGATCTTGAGATCAGCAGTATCATTGCAGGAAGAATAGGAAGTTGATCGGTCTCTTTCTTTTGGGATTTGCAGAAACAGAATGAGGCTTTAAGCATTGTGAACTTAAGACATTAGTAGCCTTGTGTGGTTTACTCAACTGTCTGACCTTTCTCCGGTAATAAACAAGCCAAAAACTAAGTAAACCCTCACTGCAATCAACATCAACCAGCTATTTTTTTATTTTTGACACAATTCTTGTGGCAAGGTTTAGTTCAACCACTATAATGCAAATCTCTATTCAGCTCTTGCTACTCTGGGATATGCACAAGTTACATATTCTGATTTCAAATAATTCTAAATAGCAAGATATGACTATAATTCTTCATCATCATCATCATCAACAACAACAACAGAGTCTTATCTCATTAGGTGAGGGAGATTCGCTGCATGGATTGCACAATATCATTTGATACAGTTAAAAATCAAAGCCAATCATTCTTTACAAATGAAATATAACAAATTAGAAATATGGCATAACAGAGCAAACACAATAAAAAATGAAATACAGAGCAGAAAACTAACGAGATAACCCTGGAATCCAGGTTCCCATATTTTCCCTGGAAATAACCCGTTTGAAATCGAGTGAACGCAACTCCAACTTTCAGATCTATCTCTTGCCTAGCATCTACAGCCATCGCCTCATCTTTATTTGGTCTGACAAGGTTGTCTAAGGCCTTCACAACATCTTTCTCAGTAACAGAAGAGAAGCGTGCACGGTAAGTGTCATTTGTTTTGAAACCAGTGCACTGTATAACTGCAACAACATTCAATATTTTATATGGTTCAAAATATGATTTGAAATTTTGGAGTTGATTAGTTCATTCCAAAAAATACTGAATGTGAAAGCATAATCTGCAAAAGACAAGATGCTCCATTATAAAACAAGGCAAGAAATGTTCACTGCAAATGGCAAAGGGAAATTTTGAAATGTAGGGAAGGCCAACCTCTGGCTTTGTAACCGATACACATAAAGCACCAAAAACAAAAATAGAAAACATCAAGTCTCCTTGATATAAATGATATGACCCATGGAAAGGAGGAGCAGTACAATAACAAGCAAGGTTGAAAGAAGAAAAAAACCCAATTGGATGATGGATTTTGTTACTGACCAGGATAAGCGTAAAAAATAGTGTCTTTTTCCTATGGTTTGTTATGCTTAACAAACTGTATTTAGCAAAGATTTTCCCTTCCAGAGCAGAATAATAATAACAAACTTCATATTGTCTTCTCTCTGTATGTTCTCTGCCCCCTCTAATTCCTGTTTCCCTGTTCCCTCTATTTTTCCTCTCTGTAGGTGTTTTTTTTTTATAACATATCAATGAACAACTTGAAATATTGCACAGAAGGACAATCTTAGCTGGCAATTTCTTCTTAGTACCTTAAGGAGAAAATAAAACAAAGAAAGGACAAAAAATTAGATGCAAATACTAAGCTGCCAGTATTAAACAAACCTAGAGAATAGTATTGACTAATAGTCTTTCTAAGGGACAGAGATTGGGCTGAAGAGTTATGTTCATCCTAAAACAAGGGTCTCTGGCAGGCAGCTTTATTTTACATTTTAATATTCAATTTATTATTTCTGCGTAAGCTACCTTAGACAACTACAAATCCATTTGTTCTAAGGGGCTAGGTTTTTTTTTTCAATAACCAAATAAAAACTCACATCAACTAACTTTGCATTGCAATAACATAGCATAGACTGGTTACAGTCATCAAAGTATCAAAAAATAAAGAAGAATAACAAGGGTAGTGACATATATGTTAAAATGAAAAATTATACAGTTACCCTCAAAACATATATTTTCTCCTTCACGATCACAATCTAACCATAATACCAAATAACGACATCCACGAGCTTCTTGACTTAAATGTCTACAAATATGCGCCTGAATAAAACAAACTGTGTTAGTAACTACAGGAAATCATCACAAATAAGTCAACTATAGATGACAAATTTCCATTTGGTATGACCCAATTTGTAATAAGTTTTGCAGGCATCAATGGAATTAACACTCTTCAAAATGTATAGAGTGCAATGAAGGCAAAAAAAACAGCTCAACTCATTTCAATACAATCAGGCCTTTACAACACCCTGTGAAAAGCATTTAAAACAGTATCAAGTCTCACACCACTGAAACAGAAACTGCTAGAATAAATATACAAGATAGCTTAAACGAAATTATAAAATGAATATTTATCACCCTTGATAAGAGTCAAGATCAAGTGAAACTTTGAAATGATACCAGACCTTCTTTGATCAAGCAATCTACACCCAAGAGCTTGTTCTCATTTTCCTCATTGTTATAACTAAATTTAATTACAAAGTAAGAAATCACATTCAACACAACTGTGAAAAGTGCGTGCACTGCCCATTTTTGAAGGCCAGTATATTCACTTATAGGATATTTTGGAGTTAAAGCAACTCTTGGCTTCATGTTTTTCAAAGCTTCTACAACTTTGCTTCTAAAAGGAAGGTGTCTAAAAGTTTATGAACTGTGTTAACTTTTCTCCAGCAAGCTGAGGCACACAAAATGACCTTCCATACCTCTATCCCTTTCCAATGACTTATGAAAACCTATTAATGATACATGTTACAAATACGTAATTATTTGTGATAGAAATTTATATTTATTTGCCATTGGAAAAACAAAAAATCTCTTGTATGCCTACAACCTGTGGCACCTTTGTAGTATTCAAAACTTGAAGAACACAAAAACACATGAAAACTATAAAAAAATATAAGTTCCGGAACATTTCCCCCAAGTGAATTTCTAAGCACGTTTTGAAAACATTCGTAAAATCATCACCAACCTTTAGGAAATGTATATAGACAGATAGATCCCTCCAAAAATTTAATGTTATTGTCTGCTCTAATTACATACTAACTGTGAGCATACAAAGCATCATAAATTGGGTTTCAGTTTCAGTTAGGAAAACAAACACTAAGTAATCTATCTTGCTACCAATTACTCCAGATAATGTATAAATGATTTTATGAGAACACATAGAGGAGCCAGTGCAACAACAACTGAGTCTCTTCTACTGTGATTTGTGAAAAGGAAATAATACTGACAGAAAAGCAGGAAATAATACTGAAAAGGAAACATATGTAAAGGAATACCTTTGGGTTTGACTCATTCTTTATAACCTGAGCCTGAAAGAGATCTAACGGATCTGTGGCTGACCAATCTTGGTATTTAGCAGGAAAATCTACGCTAGATTATCAACAAAACATAGAAAACCCAGAGTGAATACTCAAAACACTCAGTATTTAAGACTTGTATATCGTGCAGTGAGACCAAATAGCATAGTTTGCATCATAGACTGTTCCAACCTTCAAAAAATTAGTAGAAAACAAGACACTTGCTACACTTTCAATGACAATGAGATTAAACCACAAACTAGATAGAGGTTCATGTCAAACAACTCCAGTGATTTTATCATATATTATGCACTGTCCTTTCCTTCCTTTAATCATATGGAAGTTGTGGAACAGCATCGTAATATAGAATTTCTTGCTTTGCATGCCACTCACCGAGTTTCTACAGTATTCATTAACTTTTAATCTAACACAACTTTCATTTCAAGGAGAGACATGACAAAGCCAGGGCAAATGCCTCATATAATATTTCAAAAGATATACAAAAAATTAAAAAATTAAAAAATTAAAATCTTTATAAGCGATCTCGAAAAAAGATAAGAAAAATACCTGAATACGTGCCCAATAACTGATGTTACTTTAAAATATGCAGGCGATCCAAGAAACTTTGCTTCAAATTCATGAACTTCCGTACTTCCCCTTCTCGTAAACATCTGCTTAAATAATGTGCTTCAAAATGTTTAATTTTTACGTACAGCTAATATTTATACTCAGTGCAAAAATTTTACACTGACAATCAGTCACATTCACATATCATCTCAAGTATGTGTGATTATTATAAAAGTTAACAAGTTTATCGTACTTGACAATATGTGATTAAATCAGAGTAAGAACTGTCACTGCGTTCTAATTGAATTATAAAAATAAGTAAACAAGTAAACCTATCATATATGGCAATATGTGATTGAATAAGAGAGTAAAAAACTACAGTGAATTCTAATTAAATAATAATAGTAATATGAGACTCGGTTGCATTTGCATTGAGGAAACATCTATATAGGTTTTGAATTGAGGAAACATTTATATAGGTTTTGAAGTAAGACAGTGTGTACGCGAGATGCAAAAACAAGTACCTGAGCGCGAGAGAGAACAGAAGCAATCGAGAGAGCGATGCTAGGCTTCTCTGCGACCTGAAAGGAAAATCACAAAACAAAAGGTCACAACAATAACAACAATAACAGCAAGAACACCACATGGAAACAATATCCATGAGAGGACTGAATTTATCTGACCATCAGAACTTTCGGAATGGGAGGCGCCATCGCTCTATTCAACTTCTCTCTGCTTCGGCTACGCGAAGAGAGAGTGAACAACAAAAAATAGTGTCGTGTTTTTCAAACGGGATTAGAAACCTGTGCCTGGCACGCTGTAAAATAATTTTAAATAATAGAATATTAATAAAACTAACTCAAAATAATTTCAAATATAAAATAATTTTAATTATACTGTATATTTTCAAAAATTTGATACAAATGTTACGATAAAATAAGTTAAAGGAAATACATAATACAGTACTATCTAAAATTTCAATATGAGAATATAGGTCTTTTACGTTTAGCGTATTATCTTTAGAACTTTTTACTTCATTTGTTAGGATCGTTTAAATTTCTTTCAAATAGATCTGAATATATTATTATAAATTTTTATTTTTATTATAGAACTTTTACATTTTAAGAAAATTGTAATTGCAATCAATTCTTCACAAACCCTAAACCCTAAATTTATTTACATATTCACATAGTTCTTATTATCATATTTTTCCTTTTTATATTATAAAACACCTTATTAAGTATTAAAAAACTTATATTAATTTGTAATTAGTCCTTAGTTTCATAGTTTATTTTTAGGACATAGTTATTCCATCGGTATTTTATATAATTTTTTAAATGTTTATCATAATTGAATACAGATAGAGTAGATATTGAGATTAATCTTTCTTGTGTAGAAAATACACATAAGGATCGTATTTATAATAAAGAATATATGGGCTAAGCCCGAAATACATATGAAGAATAATAACAATAAAAATAAAAAATAAGATATTAAAGATATCTTAACACTTCCCCTCAAGTTGGTGCATACAAATCGTATGTACCAAGCTTGTTACAAATATAACTAATTCTCATACCCCGTAAAGATTTAGTGAAAATATTTGCTAACTGATCACTTGAGTTAACAAACTCAGTCTTGATGTCTCCAGACATAATTTTTTCTCAACTAAAATAACAATCAATCTCAATGTGTTTAGTTCTCTCATGAAAGACAGAATTATAACTTATACGATGAGCAACTTGATTATCACATATAAATGTCATTTGATTAACGTCTCCAAACTGTAACTCTTTTAACTCTTTGAGCAACTGCTTAAGCCAAACAAGCTCACAAGTGGCTGAAGCCATGACTCTATATTCTGCTTCTGCACTAGATCTTGCTACAATATTTTGCTTCTTGCTTTTCCAAGAGATCAAGTTATCTCCAATAAAGACACAATATCCGGATGTAGACCTTCTATCTGAAGGAGATCCTGCCCAATCAGCATCTAAATAACAATCCTTTACCAGGAGATCCTTTAATATACTTCAGTATACGAATGACTGCATTCCAATGATCTTCGCGCACGGAGAATTAAGAAATTGGCTTACCACACTGACTGCGAAGGAAATGTCAGGATGAGTCACTATAAGATAATTCAATTTCCCAACTAATCTTCTATACTGTTCGGGATCTAACATAGGCTTCCCTTGATTTGGTAGAAGTTCAGTATTGGGATCTATAGGTGTGTCAACAGATTTTGAATTCATCAACCCAGTTTTTTCCAAAATATCCAGTGCATACTTTCGTTGAGAAATAACAATACCGTCTTTGTTGGACTGTGTCACCTCAATACCCAAGAAATATCTGAGTTTTCTAATATCTTTGGTCTGAAAATGATCACAAAGATGTTGTTCTATAATTTTTATTTTTTATAAAAAAAATGTTTAATTCATTTTAAAACAGTATCTATAAAAATATATAAAGAGGATTCTCTCTTTTATATCCACATTTCAAAATCTCACTTTTACTCTTTAAAATATAATTATTTATTAAATTTTTGAATATTTAATGTTATTTTTAGAAGCTTTTTATAAAATCATCTATTTCTGTTTTTT
>Ga0209389_1001243_pt1 | contig 17666 bp, 15 predicted proteins | sample CowpearedBW_FD_187526 | JGI IMG/M metagenome (GOLD analysis project Ga0209389, IMG submission 187526) | Root nodule microbial communities of legume samples collected from California, USA - Cow pea red BW (SPAdes) (version 2) | ecosystem: Host-associated > Plants > Roots > Nodule | place: USA...
ATCAATAATGTACATTGATGGTTGGGATCATGGTTTTGTTTTGGTTAGGACGTAATTCCACGATAGTTTCGTAGTGGTGCCTCATTGGTTAGGGTGTAATTCCATAAGCCTCTAGGTGAGATCTCATGGTAGTGCCTCAGTTGGTTGAGACGTAATTACATGACCCATGTTAGTGGGAGTTCATGGTGGTGCCCCATCTATATAATTTAGTAAGGATTCAAGGTAAGGATTGCATCTTGACGCTCTAAAGAGTCAGTTAGTCTCACGTAGAGCGTACTGACTCGACTGGTGAGAGTAACAGGAGGCCTGGAACTCATTAAGGGTTAACCTTGTGTGTGAAAGTTGAGACATTAGAACAATTAGCTCGGTAGAGCAGTATAAGCCATCACAAGTGCAAGCATCGGCTGAATCCAACTAATTATATGTATCCAGATGAGTCGTGTTTGAGTCTTAGTGTATTATGTGCAAGTCATAACATGATTAGTTGATATATATATATATACACACACACACACACACACACATTTGTTATATGAAAGTGTAGGACTCCTTTATGTTGGTATCGAAGTCCTTTCTAGCTTATTTCCAGGTAAGGGAAGCTAGAGTTCAGTGTTTTATTCGACTTCTCAGGTGTTTTGATTCTGTTTCTTAGTTTGAGAAAATTGGTTGTTGTTATCGTTGCTTGAGAATGGTTAAAAATGCTAATTTGGTGGAGATGGCTATCTGTGCACGCGAGAACAGTGGAGAACTCTAATAATCTCGCCTAGGCGAGCCAGTCTCGCCAAGCGAGAGTACCAAAGGCTGCTCCTTAAAATCTGTGCAAACTATCGCTCAGGCGACGTGCCCCTATTCTGAACGAAAGTCCATCTTGCTCAGGCGAGGAGGTCTCGCCTAAGCGAAAGGACACGAAGGCCATTGTTCCCTCTTTTCGAGCTCTCGCCTAGGCGAAGGGAGCTCGTCTGAGCGAGGGAAACCTCTCGCTTGAGCGAGATTCTTCAGCCTAAGCGAGAATTGGGCGAGAATGTGCATTTGATATATAGTTGGATATGGAGATATGTTATTGGTATATCCTCCCAAGGAAAATCTTATTGTAAAAAAAAAAGTAATTCCATGTTTTCATCAAATAATAATTATTCAATATAGTAGTTGAGGCATCACATATATTGTTTCTGATTTTTGTTTTTAAGAAAAAATCCAAGTGAACCTATTGTAATCATCAATGAAAAGAACATAATATTTAAAATTAGAGGAGATAAAATTGGGGCAGGTCCACATACATCACTCTGAATCAATTCTAAAGGTTCCATACCATGAGTGGAAGAGGATTTAAATGGTAACAAGTGAAGTATTACAGATTGACAAGCTTCACAAAATGAAAATTTATCACGCGATGATGTCTTGACTTTGTAATTCTTCAGCACCTTTTCTAACACTTTATTGTTGGGTTGTCTAAGCTTTCTATGCCAATTCTCCTTTAGCGACATGTAGACAAATGGATCTTTATTGACTTGAGAGTTGACACTTGAAGTTGGTATAATCCATCTCTAAGTTTCCCTCTTAGTAGTATTTTCCCTGTCAATTTGTCCCACATAACAGTAGTTTGCATCAAATTCAACAAGGGAATTATTATCAGCAGTTAGCTTAGATACACTAAACAATTTTTTTGTTATTTCTGGAAAACATATAGAACATTATGCAAGTTGAGGTTATTCAATTTAGTTGTGCCCGAGGCCAATATTTTCAATCTTTCACCATTTCTAACTGTAACATCCCTAATGAATATTACTTGATTTATATTAAATAAATATATAAGGAAAACAAGCGTCTCAAACTTATTAAAACTCATACTCGGAAACTACATAAGTTTAAGATTAAATGCGAAATTTTTTTAAAAGTAATTAAAATCCCAAGTCTTTACAAGTTCCAATAACACTTTGGAAGTACTAATAAAATCCTAGCTCTATCCCAACTAGCCCTCATTCCGTCGCATGTGCACCCTCGGCATCACCTGTAACATCATCTGCTCCCGTGTAACGAATTACACGATCATCGCCATACACAAACAGAAAGGGTGAGCTCAAAAGAATATAAAACATATATTACATACATAATATAAAACATAAACACCCAATTATATACTCAGCATTTCACCCTATTCACATCCTTAGTGCCCCACAACTCTTAAACCTTCAATTTACTCAACAAAGTTAGCCATTGACTCATGATTCATGATGCTCACACGAACCTGCCCGCTCGTGGTCCTACCTCTACGAACCTCTCCACTCGTAGTCCTACTCCATCGACCTGCCCGCCCGTAGTCCAACACATGTGATCCACCAGCTACGTACCTCCCGCACGCAACATCTCTCAACTATGAGCACGGAACATATGAACCTACCTCGTTCATATCCCCACAAGAGAGTAATTGAGTATGAACCTCCCCGCTCATACCATCACATGTTAAACAGCATCCATGAACCTACCCGCTCATGGCGAGTTAAGCGATAACCTCTCGCCTAGGCGAGATACTTTATCGCCCAAAACCTTGATCCCCTCGCCTGTGCGAGACATCCCAAACATAGTCTCACCTCTTCGTTTTCTCGCTTAGGCGAGAAAGTCTCGCCTGAGCGAAATAACAGGTCGCCCAAAACCCTGGCATTCCGCCTAAGCGAGTAGCTCGTGCAGAACACAATCCTGACTCTGTAACTCTCGCCTAGGCGAGCCTGGCTCGCCTGAGCGAGACTATCAGTTTGCCTCACTGTTTCACGCACCCAAAAAACGCACACCATGCCAAAACTCCATACAAACATGGTAACCACTCCCTTTCATCATTCCAATATTACAAAACCTATTTCAGACCCCAACATTTGGCTCCCAAACAATGCAATTACCCATAAAAATCATACAGTACCAAAAACTCCAATATTCTCATATATTGACACAAAGGTTTAGTCACATACCACAAACAATCACACATCACAATTCACAGCATATTAGCACGAAAATATAGTGGTAAAGTTACATAATTCATCGCCAATTACATATTACACTAGAATCTCTAACAATTCATGAAAGGTATGCAAAAGAGCTCTCCTAGTGGTCGCCTCCTTTTATCTGTGTATGATTTTTGTCTGCTCTGAGTAGCCCTCATTCTCTCTTGAATTGTCTTAACTTTCTCAAAAGTCTGTTATAGAAATTCTGGACCCAATACCAGGGATTCACCATCCTGGTTCCAACATAGTGATGTCCTGCATCGTCGCCCATACAAGGCCTCATATGGTGCCATACCTATACTGGAGTGGTAGCTGTTATTGTGTGTGAACTCTACCAACGAAAGCACTTCACTCCAGCCCCCCATATGATCCAGCACACAAGCTCTCAATAAATCCTCCAACGACTGGATCGTCCGCTCTGACTGTCCACCAGTCTGTGGATGGTATGTAGAACTCATCCTCAATTGGGTCCCCAACGCTGCCTGCAAAGATTGCCAAAAGCGAGATGTGAATCTCGGATCTCTGTCTGAAACCATGTTAGCTGGCACACCATGCAACCGGACCACTTCTCGAACATACAACTCTGTCAGCTTATCCAAGGACCACTTCTGATTAATGGCGAGGAAATGGGCACACTTCGTCAACCTGTCTATTATTACCCAGATTGAGTCATACCCTTTCGCAGATCTCGGTAAATGAGTCACGAAATCCATGGCAATATTGTCTCACTTCCACTGCGGAATATCTAACGGTTCTAGTGTACCCCCCAGTCGCTGGTGTTCAATCTTGGCTTTCTGACATACCATACATGATGCCACGAAATCGACCACATCGATTTTCATCCCATTCCACCAAAAGGATTGCTTCAAGTCCTGATACATCTTAGTCATACCTGGGTGTATGCTAAGACGGCTTTTATGTCCTTCTTCCATAATTTGTTTCCTCAGCCTCCATTTTCCAGGTACATAAATTCTGTCACGAAATCTCAGGATACCATTTGATCCCATCCTGTATTCCTTCCCTTTCTCAGTCCCTATCCAACTCACGAACTGTTGCAGCTCGACATCATTCTTTTGTTGTTCGCGTATAGTCTCCAATACATCACTGGTTAGTGTCAGAACACTGCACCTGATGGAATCTTCACTCAACTGCATACCCAGGTTCATATCCCTGAGCTTCTCAATCAATTCTAGCTCTTTCACCATCATTGTCAAGATATGCCTCCTTTTCCGACTCAAGGCGTCCACAACCACATTTGCTTTATCAGGGTGATAAAGCAACTCAAAATCGTAGTCCTTGAGGTACTCCATCCATCGTCGTTGCCTCATATTCAGCTCCTTCTGATCTTACATGTATTTCACGCTTTTATGATCACTAAAAACCTGGAACTAGGAGCCATACAAGTAGTGTCTCCATGTCTTAAGAGCAAACGCTACAGCAGCCAACTCCAAATTGTGGGTAAGATAGTTCTTCTCATGCACCTTTAATTGCCTAGAGGCATAGGCCACTGACCTCTTATCTTTCATCAATACACAACCCAGACCCCGATAAGATGCATCACAGTATACTTCAAACTTTTTATTGGTATCTGGTATGGCAAGTACTGGGGCTGTGGTCAACCTCCTTTTCATCTCTTTGAAGCACTCTTCGCATTTATCAGTCCAAGAAAAGGGTTGGTCTTTTCTAGTGAGCTGAGTTAATGGACTCACCATCTTAGAAAACCCCTCCAAAAATCTCCTGTAATACCTAGCCAGCCCCAAGAAGCTTCTGACTTCTGTTGTGGTCTGAGGTCTCTCCCACTTCAACACAGCCTCAATCTTGCTCAGGTGTACTACAATACCCTGTGAAGAGATAATGTGCCCCAAAAACTGTACCTCTTCTAACCAGAATTCACATTTGGACAGTTTGTCATAGAGTTGATGACCTCTCAGCACTTCTAGTACAATTCTCAAGTGACCTGCATGCTCCTCCTTGGTCTGAGAGTAGATGAGGATGTCATCTATAAACACAACCACAAATTTATCCAGATAGGGGCGAAAAATTTGATTCATATAATCCATAAAGATAGCTAGGGCATTAGTCACTCCGAAGGGCATCACAACATATTCATAATGCCCATACCTCGACCGAAAAGCTATCTTCTGAACATCTTGTAGCTTGACCAAAATCTGATGATATCCAGACCTTATGTCGATCTTAGAGAACACACCTGCCCCTCTCAGCTGATCGAGCAAGTCATCGATCCTCTGCAATAGATACTTGTTCTTTATTGTTAGTTTGTTCAACTGTCGGTAATCCACACAAAGCCGAGAACTTTCATCCTTCTTCTTCACTACTGGAGCTCCCCATGGTGATGCACTTGGTCGAATGAATTTCTTCTCTAGCAAATCCTCGATTTGCTTTTTCAACTCTACTAATTCTGTCGGTGTCATTCTGTATGGAGCTGCTGACACTGGACCCGCTCCAGGGATTAGATCAATTGAGAAGTTTATATCCCTACTGGGTGGCAACTCAGGTATCTCGTCTGGAAATACGTTGGCATATTCATCTACCACTAGTATTCGACTAATATGCTTTTTAGTGCTTATCTTCTTCTCTTGGGCCACTAACACAAAACAAGTAGATCCTTGCTTCATCTCTTTTTCGGCCTCGTGTGAGGTCACCAATTCTAACCCCTCAGTTTCTGGAAATACAATTATGTGCCGTCCACAGTCAATCACCACGTGGTTATTAGACAGTCAGTCCATTCCCAGTATAACTTCTAATCCCTTCAAGGGCAAGCAAACGAGGTTCACCTTGAAGCGTCTATCCTCTACCTCCATCAAACATCCAACATAGGCTGAATTAGTTGAAACTTGTCCAAACGTTGGTGTCAAAACTATCAACTCGCATCCCAGATCACGAGTAGACAGTCCCAGTCTCTTCACACAATCATGAGATATAAAGGAGTGCGAAGCAAATGAATCAAAAAGCACCAAAACACTGTTATCAAATAACAACCAGTAGTCCAAGATAAGATTACCTGACCGGGAGGCCTTAGTGGTGGTCATGGCAGAAACCCGACCTACTGCTCTCGGCCTATCAGACGAAGGTGGCTGAGACTGTGCTCCTGGTGTGGTCTTCTTATTAGGACATTTGTTGGAAAAATGTCTTGGATGGTCACAAGCATAGCACTTGCGAGTGCTCATGCTACTGCCCCCACTACTAGCTGGTCTAGTGCAGTCTCTCCTAAGGTGCTCTCTTCCACATTTATAACACCTTAGTTTCTGTGAGGATGTTGCTGGTCTACTGTAGGGCTTCTTCTGTTGTCTGCCCTCAGTGTTGCTCCTTTGTGTGCGGCTGACGCGATTGGGCCCCATCTTTAGTTGTTCCATACTTTTGGCCTACTCGACCAAAACCGGAAACTCACATACCCTCAGTGGTACAATAAAACGCCTCAGTTCATGTTTGAGACCACCTTCAAACTTCCTGCAGTGCCATTCTTCAGTCACTGCCTGTGAGTAGAACCTTGAGAGATACTCAAACCCCTCTACATAGGCCTGCACCGATAAGTCCCCCTGCTGTAAGGTGAGGAACTCGGCCTCGCGCTCATGTTTGGCGCTATCTGGGAAGTATTTCTCCAGGAATCTCATCTTAAAGTTGGTCCAAGTCACCTCCTCCTCCCTGTTCAGCATCTGCTGTTGCATCCCTATCCACCAATACTCCGCCTCAATCACCAACATAAAGGTGGCGAAGGTGAGCTTTTGTGCCTCCGTACACTCTATCACCCGGAAGATCTTCTCACACTCCCGTAACCACGCATCCGCCTCATCTGGGGTGGCTTTCCCAGTGAATTTCGCCGAACTTGTGACGCATGAAGTTCTCCATAGTCACAAGTCTAACCAGTGGAACCATCGCCCTAGGCTGAGCTGCTACTGGTTGCATTGCGTCCACCATCCTATGGATCACATTAGCTATCTCATCAGTCCCTGCGGTATTCCTACGTCTCCAGTTTGCCATTGCTTGTGCACGCCACATTGTTCAGCTGTTAACATTAAATAGCTAGAAAAATTCAATTACAAGTAATAAATTGCTAAAATAATTCAATACATACAATCAAATTCACAAACAAGAAGTGGTCAACTCACTCCCCATTTTCCCCCAGACAAATCAAAACGTTGCTCTGACACCAAATGTAACATCCCTAATGAATATTACTTGATTTATATTAAATAAATATATAAGGAAAACAAGCGTCTCAAACTTATTAAAACACATACTCGGAAACTACATAAGTTTAAGATTAAATGCGAAAAAATTTTAAAAGTAATTAAAATCCCAAGTCTTTACAAGTTCCAATAACACTTTGGAAGCACTAATAAAATCCTAGCTCTATCCCAGCTAGCCCTCACTCCGTCGCATGTGCACCCTCGGCATCACTTGTAACATCATATGCTCTCGTGTAACGAATTACAAAATCATCGTCATACACAAACAGAAAGGGTGAGCTCAAAAGAATATAAAACATATATTACATACATAATATAAAACATAAACACCCAATTATATACTCAACATTTAACCCTATTCAAATCCTTAGTGCCCCACAACTCTTAAACCTCCAATTTACTCAGCAAAGTTAGCCATGGACTCAGGATTCATGATGCTCACACGAACCTGCCCGCTCGTGGTCCTGCCTCCACGAACCTCCTCGCTCGTAGTCCTACTCTACGGACCTGCCCGCCCGTAGTCCAACACATATGATCCACCGACTACGTACCTCCCCGCACACAACATCTCTTAACTATGAGCACGTAACATACGAACCTACCTCGCTCGTATCCCCATAGGAGAGGAATTGAGTATGAACCTCTCCGCTCATACCATCACATGTTAAACACCATCCATGAACCTACCCACTCATGTCACAACATCTCTTGATCCACGTTTCAGTAGTGAGTACAAACAACACACCCAAACTGCACTAAACACACTTGGGCTAGGAGCCTTAACTTAAGCGACAAGGCTTGTCTCGCTTAGGCTAAGCTTCCTCGCCTAAGCGAGCTAAACTGGTTTACCTGCGAGGGCTCGCTTAAGCGAGTCTCTCCTCGCCTGGGCGAGCTCACACTTCGCCCAACCCTCAAACTCTCGCCCAGGCGGCGAGTTAAGCAAGACGCAAAATTTCACGAGAGGTCTCGCTTAAGCGATAACCTATCGCCTAGGCGAGCTACTTTGTCGCTCAAAACCTTGATCCCCTCACCTGTGCGAGACATCCCAAACACAGTCTCACCTCTTCGTTTTCTCGTTGAGGCGAGAAAGTCTCGCCTGAGCGAAACAACAGGTCGTCCAAAACCTTGGCATTTCGCCTAAGCGAGTAGCTCGTGCAAAAACACAATCCTGACTCTACAACTCACGCCTAGGCGAGCCTGGCTCGCTTGAGCGAGTCTATCAGATTATCTCACTGTTTCACGCACCCAAAACACGCACATCATGCCAAAACTCCATACAAACATGGTAACAACTCCCTTTCATCATTCCAATATTACAAACCTATTTCAGACCTTAACATTTGGCTCCTAAACAATGCAATTACCCATAAAAATCATACAGTACCAAAAACTCCAGTATTCTCATATATTCATACAAAGGTTTAGTCACATACCACAAACAATCACACATCACAATTCACAGCATATTAGCACGAAAATAGTGTGGTAAAGTTACATAATTCATTGCCAATTACAAATTACACTAGAATCTCTAACAATTCATCAAAGGTATGCAAAAGAGCTCCCCTAACCCTTCCTCCCCTTTTGCTGTCTCTTCTACTAGGTTTCCTCCACCCTTCCACATTCATACCATAATCCACTATTTAGTAGCAAAAAGAGAGTTGAAGTTAGGTTACTGGGATTCGAACCCATACCCTCACAATACAAGGTCAAACCACAACCAACAAACCAATTAACACTTTGTGATAACGAACACAAATATAGTATTACATTATCACCTACCTGGCCCTCACATATTATATATAAAAAAATAATAAAGCAAACATCACATAATTGGCATAGATAGGACTCGAATCCAAGTCCTCTAACACAATCAAAGTACTCGCAACCATTTGAGCTAGTACTTTTTCACATTAAAGCACTCCACATTAAATGCCTTAAAGGCATCCATTACCCGTATTTATTAAATAATTATTTAATTAATTATCTAATTTTCTCGGGTCTTACACTAACTAAGAGAGAAGAAGTCCTACCACTACAAAAAAATTATCATTTAGTGAAGGTTTATTTGTGGAGGTTATAAAAACCATCTCCGAATTAATATTATTTAAGATAGTTCCTTTGAATCGTCTAAACACTAAAATGATCAAGACTTTTAACTGTTTTCATAAGAGGTTTATAACCTCCGTAATTTGAATATTATTTTGAATATGCAGGTTTAGATCCCTTTGGTGGTCTACGGTCAAATGGTATCCAAGAGCTGGTTGTCTTCTTATGGTATTTTAAATCCCTTTGGTGTAGCATTCTTCAAAATGAACCCAAAGTGACTGACCCTTGTTTAAACTTATACGTTGTTTGGAAATTGTTATGATGTTATCTATCTTACTAGTTTATGAACACACATTACTAATTGAGTTTATTTGAACAATGCATCGTGAAGGACGTTCAAGGCCCAACTCAAGCCAGATCCAGGAAACGTTGCTTTATACCTGGGTAAGTACAACCTTCTTTATATTCTAGTGCGTTTTATATGAGTGGAATTGAGGCAAATTGAAAGAGTTTGCTATGATTGTGAGTGGAAAATAAACTTGTCTTTTGGAAGTGGCATGCATATATTAAAATAGTTTATTAACTTGTAATAGGATTGATGCAAGTTTGATAAAATAGTTTATTAACTTTATATATAGGAATATACACATGAAAAGTACACACGCGAGCACTGCCTATATGATTAGACATTGTTCTTCATGGCATTATTATTAGTATTGTTGATTTTGGTGGCTGAGTGCTTTATTTATACTTTGAACGGTATGTATTATTTCCAACAGACTATTTAATTACTCTTAGCGCCATTGGGAAATCAGCCATCAATTTTATTAACACATGAATAATAATCTCTATCTTTAACTTGTGTATTATGTTTTAATCTTATGTTTAACCATTCTTCTATCTAATTATATAATATTGTTATCAATAAGACTTTTTTTTCGGCTTTAAGTTTTGTAGCTTCTACATTATAAGGTATTACAAGGGGAGAATTTCATTGACAAGTCCTCTTCATTTCATTGACACACCGAATAACCTTGACCATATAATTGTCTACTTCCGCAATTGTTCTTAGCATGCAAACTTTGAGATTTTGGCTGTCTAGAAGGTATTCTTAAATCCTATTCATTCACTAATATTTTTTTCTCTCTCTTCGTTACCATAATACTAATTATATCTATTTGCAACAACCTTTTCTCTTCTTTTAATATCTTTTATCAGTGGAGATTTTATGAGATTATGCAAGACTCATTGTGCAATTCTTTTCATGACTACATTTGAATGATTATGCTGTAAGTGAGGGAATTCCATACATTTATGCCATCACCACAAAGACTTGCATCATTTGCTGCTTGCTAGGTACAATGCATATGTATTTGATTATTTTTGAAGAGGAAAGTGTAATCTCCTTGTTCTTGTAGACAAGGAAATTTAAGCAGCTGTTGGAGAGCAGTCTAGGGTGGGAGTTTCAACTTGGCAGTGCTGTTGATGGGATATATTTTGAGGAAAATGATGAGGTCATTATATGAATCTATCTCAGTTACTTTGCTTTGTGTTGTGTATGATGCTTTTTTCTGTGTAATGTTTATTTGTTCATGGATCTTACTGGTTCACTTTGCAGTATGCTCCTGTAGTTGAGATGTTGGATGATGAAGCTCTAGTAGGTTAAAAATATGGATTATGTCATCACTTGGCTATAACATTATGTACAATATTTCAAATTTGAATTGAGTTAAAAATCAAATGTTGGATCTAAAGTAGAAATTCAGTAACTTTTCTCTTTGGTGTGGTAGAATTTCAGTAACTTGATGGAGGTTGATGTTTATTATTCACAAAGCTACTGAAATTTGGTATTTTTCTAGCTTTCATAGATTAGGGCATGCATAGGAAATTTGTGACTTTTTTAGGAGCTGGTAAGTGGAGTATTGGCCTTTGAAATTGGGACAATGAGATAATCAGAAGCAGATAAATTATACTCCATATATGACTTGAAAAGAAGAAAGAACCACTATTTTATATTGAATTCTTTGTTCTTTTCTAGTTTTTTTTCTATCTCTCTTCTTTCTTATCCATACACTCCAAACATTTGGTATATTTTTATTTCATTATTTTTGCTGAACTGTATTAAAAGGTTATATAGTGGACATTTGCGTCATTTATTATTTATTTAGCATGAGGCAAACTTTAAATTATTAATAATTAACTTGATGACAAAATTGCTTTTAAGAGAATAAAAAAGGGCTTTTGTTCTCATTTTTAACATCTACATGACAACTAAGGGTGCCAACTTGTTATGTTTTAATGTTTTTGATTAAATATAAGAAGACTAGCACATTTTAGAGAGAAATGGATCAAGAAGTAGTGAGAAGTTGGCAATATATGAGATGGAACGCATTCAAAGACTGGCACATTTTAGAGAGTTCGAAGATTATAATAAGATTTGTCTCTTAAATATTCTTTTTCAACATTATGTATTTTTTATATTTATATTGTAATTTTCAATGAATGTACTTTATCTTAAATGATAATGAAATTAATTTTGGTTAATTTTTGTGTAATTTATAAATTTTTTTATTTTTATTTATTTTTTATTATAAAAAATAATTAAATTAAGAAATTATAAATGCAAGTGGATAATTATAAAATAGTTGCAAATAAAGGAGGTTTCAAACCTCCACAAAATAATAGTCACCAATAGAAGAGGTTAAAACCCTCCACAAAACAACTTCTGCAATATAACTTGGATACCAAGGGTTAACAAAAACCTCCACAAATAGGTTGTGGCAACTCTAACTGTAGAGGTTTAGAAAACCCCCACAAATTGATTTGCGGAGGGTAAAAGTCCTCGCAAATTGAAATAAAAACCTCCACTAATTATCAATTTTTTGTAGTGTACCATTGTTTTCATTGAGATCTTTAAGTTTCTCATTTTGATGGGTCACATGATTGTTAGCTCCACTATCAAGGTACCATTCATAGGGGGAAGCTATGAAAGCACTATGATTTTCTCTCTTGTTATTTTCAGCATTATGATTTGAACCTGTGTATGACTTATCATAGCGATAAAAACAATTCACTGCTATGTGTTCGATCTTGTTACATACATGACATATTGGTTTAGATTTACCTCTTCCTTTACCTCCTTTAAAGTTAAAGCCCCTCCAATTACCTTGTGTCCCAAATTGTTTGCTTTTGAAATTAGTTTTGGTTGCAAGGTTTGCTGCAGTATTCATTAAAAGATTATTGAAATTGTTCAACTGTTTTATTCTGCTTTCAAAAGCAAATAGTTGGGCTTGTAGATCAACCCAACTAAGTTTGATTTGATCAGATAATTTGACCACCACCGGATTGTAATCAACATCCAGTCCATTCAGCGTTTGAATCATCAAATCTAAGTTGAAGATTGGTGATCCTGCCAGCTTTAATGTATCAGCAAATTTCTTCATTTTGAGAAGATATTGATCCATCTTCATTTCTCCTTTGTGAGTGTTGTGAAATTCTGATTTGAGGTAGATTGTGCTTGATTTTGTGTGTGCACCTGCTAGGCTTTGGGCTTCATCCCAAAGTTCCTTAGAGGTTTCACAATGCAGCAACTATGTTACAATATCAATGGCCATTGAATTTCTTAGCCACCCTAGGAGACCTTGATCTTGTGCAATCCACTCTTCATGGTTATGATTGGTTTTTTTAGTTTTGTCCCTTGCAATGACAAACGGTTTTGGACATTCTTTTATTTCTAGTATGTAGCCATCTAGTTTGCAACCTCTTATCAATGGAAGAACTAGGGACTTCCATAAGAGATAATTATCTTTGTCCAACTTGACAGAAACAGTTATAGGTAGGTCATTTTTGTGATTTGTGTTGGCTGCGAAAGACATGATTGGATCGAGAGCCTTCAAGTTTAAGAGTTCTGATACCAAGAAAGATAAAATGGAGAAATGTTGTAGTTGTTGTGTTTATATAAACACAATATAGTACAATCATAATCTTTATAATAAAGCCATCATTGAATACAATAAATAGGAAATAATTGATAATGATGACTGCACACATGAGAAATAATACACAGGTATAATATCAGGGATATTGGGATAATATTATTGACATAATATCTCTGGTATTGATTCTAATAATTAAGAATCATAACTTTCTCTAACTATTATCGCTTAAGTTAGAAATTATCGCTTAAGTTAAAACTTGAACAGAGAGGAAAATGGAATTTTGTTATTCTTGCTAAAGATAGATTTTTCTCGTTTGGGCGAGACTTATCTCTCTTAAGCTAGAAATTCCCGCTTAAGCTAGAATAACAGATTTTTACATACTCTCAACATGCAACACCAAAAATCCCCAAACTAAGAACAACCAAACCACTTCAATTCAATACACCTATAGAGCCAACACATTATGATGCAATCAAATACGAGAATAAACAATTTATTTCGAAATCTAAAAAAAAAGAACATAGCTTCTTACCTCGAATTGATACTAAACTAGATGAGGAGAAAGTCCTAAGTGGAAGGAGCACCACAACCTAAGAAACAGAAACATAAGAGCACTAGGAGAGGTAATGAGACTCTACTCACACCCAAAATGAAACCCAGACCCCGAAACTGGAAACAAAAGAAAGGAGACGAGGGTTTGGAGTTTTTCGACTTACACATAGTGGGAAGACGTTCGATCAATTCTGAGGAGGACTCTACAACAACTTTAAACCCAACCTCTAATTCAAGAAGAGAGAAACAATAAGTTGTTATGGGATGAGAAAAACAGATAGAAAGGGTAGAATAATGGCTGAGAAGTAGAGAAAAATTGAGAGGAAAAGGATGGTAAGGAAGTTGAAGGGTTTGGGAGAAGGTGCTGGCTTTTGCCCTTTTCTTTTAACTAAGCACACATATAGTAAAAGAAATAGGTTTTACAAGTATTATTTTTTTATGATAGTAAAAAATAGTAAAATTAATAATAATAATATTTTATTATTATAATTATAAAATTAATAGTCATTATAATTATTATTGTACGTAACTTTTTAAGTAAAAAATTATTAAGTTTTAAAAAATGGTCTAATTGAGAAAATCTATTAAATTAAAAAAAAAGTAAGGGTAAAATTGATAAAATAATGATTTTAATTTAGAAAACTTTTATTTAAAAGGTAAAACTGGAAAGAAAACGTGGATACCAAAAGAGATATCCTTTTATATACAGGTATATAAAGAATATAGTGAATATCGTGGCAGTAATATTTTTCAAAAATTGTTTTGCACATAAAGAATATAGTGAATATCGTGGCAGTAATATTTTTCAAAAATTGTTTTGCACATTCTTTATTTTACTAATATCAAATAATTATGCATGTTTAAAAAGTTAGATATAGTAGGTCTTGTATTACTCAAAAGAAGTTTAGTTTGATGTTACTACACGAAATTGTGATTCTAAAATGATTTGAATAATCAATTGAACAATCTTCCATTCAAGGATGTGTTCGTTCCATATTGTTACACTTATCTTTGAGCGGAAGTATTCTCAACAACAAGTACTCTTTTCGTACCATTGCTTATCTTAACATGTTTACCTGGACCCTTTGTCAGACTTTTGATATACAAGGACCATATTGTACTCATATATGTCAGACACAAAGAATTATCATCGACTTTGATACCACTAATGTGTTTTTCGAGATGGCTACTTGTTGGGAATTCAAGTGTGAGTGTAAATCCCACATTGTGTAAAAATGAGAAAGTTGAGCATCGTATAAGGATGAAGACCCATAAACTCATTCTCTTAAGGTTTTGAGTTGGAAGTGGTGTTAATCCTTTATATTGGTTGGACTCAGGTTTCATTGGTATTGTCTCCCCCAATGAATTCTCCCATCGCAATAGACCCATTAGTGGCATTAAAGCTTTTTGGTTTGAAGCTATATTTACTTGCTTAAGAGATTGAGGCAAATACAAAAATGGTTTCTTTGAAATTTATAAATTATTATTTATGGAATGGCATTACGAAAGACTCTTTATTTTTTAAGAAATTGCATCTTCCCGTCTTTGCTATACAAAAGTTGTATTTTATGTTTAAAGAAGAATGGGAATTCGAACACCAATAGGTATGTGGTTTTATTCAATAATATGTAGGAGACAATGTTTATAATCACATTGTTAATGAAACACATGTTAGAACTCTGTGGGAGAAGATTGAGTTTTTGTATGCTTCTAAGTTAGGCAATAATAAATTATATTTGTTGAATTGTTTGATGAATTTGAGGTACAAGGAGAGTTTTTTCCATTTTAGACCCTTTAAATAAATTTCAAGAGCTCTTAGATCAACTATTAGGAATGGATATCAATTTTGATGATGAAGTTTTGGAACTATGGTTACTGAATACTCTAATAGAGTATTGGAAGATATTTCAAATTTCAATTAAAAAATCAACCCATAATGACATTGTTTCTTTCTAGATGGTAAAGAGCGATGCTCTTAATGAAGAGATGAGAAATAAGACACATGGTTGTTCATCTCAGTGTGAGGTGCTTGTCACAAAAAGTAAAGGAGTCAGAAAAAGGAACTAAAGGGTAGTAGAGAGAAAAGTAGGAGAAAGTCTAAGTTAAGATATAAGAATGTGGAGTTTCATTATTGTAATAAAATAGGTCACAATAAAAAAAATATTGTTTAAAAGGGAAAAGGTGAACAAAGACAAAAAAGGTAAACAAAAAAAGAATGATGATGATGATTGTGTTACTACTAATGTTAGATGAGGTACTATTGTTCTTTTTGTGACTATGAATCTAATGAGAGCATGTAGATTATTGATGATGATTTTACATTATACGTTACACCGAAGAATGAGTTCTTCACACCTTATATTTATGGTAATTTTAGAGCACTAAAGATGAGTAATAATGGTTTGTTAAAGGTTAGGTTATTAATGTAGGTGATTTTTGCTTAAAAAATAATTGATCTAATTGATCTAAATCTAATTGATCTAGTTAAAATAGATTTAAATTATTAATTCAATCTATTTTATTAAATCGGGATTGGATTGGATTTTAAAAAGTACAATCCATAGCCACCCTTATTAGTAAAATATATAGAGATCGATATCTAGTTTATTTTGAGTTGCAAAATTTTATAGTACTAAAATTAAAACCCTAAATTGTCCCACCATTATTTATTTGGTACTTCCTAGAACTGTATATCTAATTTTTGTATGCTTTTTTTTTTTTTATGGAAGGAGATAGAATTTGAAAGGCGCAGGAGGTTCCATTCGTGATATTTTCATGTAAAGTGACTTCACTACCAGAATCCATGGTTTATCATTACCAACCAGTTGCATCACTTGTCTCCTCTGCTGCTTCATCCATTAATAAACCATTTTTAAGTTATTTTTGATTTCATTCATTCGCAATTTATGGCACTAATCCATGTTGCCTCACTATTTCCGAAAGCGTTTCCTAGTCCCACTCCTTTGATTTTTTTTTTCTACAAAGATCATGATATTTTAAAGTATATTATTATTTTATTTTATCATTTTGCTTAACGAATGCCTTTTGTGCTCTCTACAAATTAGTTATATCGTTTTTTGGTTGGTGTTTGTTTGTTCCTTCATTCGTCAATTTTGTAACAAATGGGTTTCTTTTTATGTTTCTTACCACTCGAGTTAACCGGTAAATAAATGATGTTAGAATAATCGTTGAATTTCCTCTAGGATATTGGTCTGAAGGGAAGGAAATATTGAAGTGGAAAGGAAATGGTGTACAAGGATTGGTGAAAAGAAAATATTTTTTCTTTTTTTTTTCAGACAATGAAGAAAGTGACAACAAAATATATTATTTTTATATTTAGTTATTCATGATATTATTTTATTAAATATTAAATAGTAGACTAATGAATAATAAATCACGTCTATTTTTATGTGTTTTTCAATGTTTGAGTCTGTATGTTAGTTAGCGAATTCAGAATAAAAATTAAAAGGAGAAAAAAATGATAAAAATAAATAAACCTGATAACTAAAATAAAATATATGTGGTGGTTGATATATAGCCCTGAAAAGAAAAAAACAATAATAGTGAGAAGAATGAAAGAAAAGGAAGTCAAAATTAAGTGGTAGCTGTCCATAGTCCTGAAGAGACACATGTAAAATATCCGTTAAACAAGCTAAAGCTATGCAACGTATGGGTCAGCTGTTTTGCAATAGTAATGAAAATACCCATTTTTAAAAGAGAAATTTAAAGAGGAATTCACTCTGTCTCTCTAAACTTTTAGTTTTTAAATATTTCATACAAAATATTTTAAGTTTTGATGGATTTTTTTTCTTTTAGTTATACTTGATCCTTATTTTAAAATATGTTAGTTTTCATTTCATAGGAAATACTTCAGCGATTCATGAACGCTAAAAAATATAGATTTGTAAGTTATGTAATATGATAAA